>Ga0315336_1001423_pt1 | contig 46704 bp, 32 predicted proteins | sample ASW5metaG_FD_204512 | JGI IMG/M metagenome (GOLD analysis project Ga0315336, IMG submission 204512) | Ammonia-oxidizing marine archaeal communities from Monterey Bay, California, United States - ASW #5 | ecosystem: Environmental > Aquatic > Marine > Intertidal zone | place: USA: California... | reverse complement strand
ACCGATGGGCAGATTTATCTTGAAACGGACTTATTTTTCTCAGGTGTTCGCCCTGCGATTAACGTAGGACTCTCCGTATCCCGCGTGGGTGGAGCGGCGCAGGTCAAAGCAATGAAACAGGTTGCGGGTCAATTACGTCTGGATCTTGCACAATATCGTGAAATGGCTGCCTTCGCCCAGTTCGGTAGTGACCTTGATTCTACTACGCAAGCACAGCTTTTCCGTGGTGAACGCCTCGTTGAAATCTTGAAGCAGGATCAATATAAACCATTTTCGGTAGCACAACAGGTTATCTCAATTTTTTCGGGTGTTCGCGGATTACTGGATGACGTTGAAGTAGGCGATGTTAAGAAATTCGAAGTAGGTTTACTGAATTTTGTCGAGGAGAAGCACAAGGATATTATAGAAACCATAGAAAAAGAAAAGAAATTAGATGCCGCGATAGAAGAAAAGCTGAAAAATGTTGTTGAGGAATATAAAGGATTATTTCAGACTTAGAGAAAAAAAATCTTCTTTGTGTAGAGACCAATTTACTTTGGCAGGATTTATGCCATTCGATTATTTGGGTATTAGATCAAATCTAGATTGGTTTTGGTGCTTTAAGACTCAATTAGTGTCATCGATGATATTAAAATTTTAGGTAACTAGGTTTTATCAGATATGCCAAATCTTAGAGATATCAAGCGAAGAATTAAGAGTGTAAAAAATACTCAGCAGATTACTAAGGCGATGAAACTTGTATCTGCCTCTAAGCTGCGCAAAGCACAGGAGGCTATTATTTCTGCTCGACCTTACGCACTCAAGCTTATGGAAGTTCTCCACCATCTTTCGGCAAGGTGTAATCACGACTTGCATTCCCTTCTTGATGACAGGGATGGAAATCGCTGGTTGATACTGACTATCACCGCGGACCGTGGATTGTGCGGCAGTTTCAATGGAAGTATTATTCGGAAAACCTTGCAGGTTATAGAAGAAAATAGTGAGAAAGAAATACAGCTCATAACCGCTGGTAAAAAGGGACACGCTATTTTCAAAAACCGGGACAATACAATACTTCATGATCATTCAGGATGGACGCGAGATTTCGACCACCTAAAAGCCGCTGCAATTGGCTCAACACTCGCTTCTCTTTTTGCTGAAAAGGCGATTGACCGTGTTTATATTCTTTACAACGAATTTAAATCTGTGATGCAACAGGAAGTCATTTTAGAGCAACTTCTTCCAGTAGTTCCAGAAAAACTGGATACGGGAAAAGGTGGTATGAAAGTTGTTGACTATATCTACGAACCTGAAGAAGAAGCCATTTTAGGTAACTTGCTTGAAAGGTATATGACTGTGGAAGTGTATCGTGCATTTCTGGAATCTAGTGCAAGTGAGCATGGAGCTAGAATGACAGCGATGGACAGCGCGAGCCGCAATGCAGGTGAGATGATAGGGGATTTGACACTGACCTATAATAAAGCTCGTCAGGCTTATATCACGAAGGAATTGATTGAAATTGTAAATGGGGCTGAAGCGCTCAAGGCCTAATCGCAAAAAGAACTACTATTAGGAGGTAGGGAGGGGATGAATAAAGGAAGCATCATTCAGATAATGGGTCCCGTTGTGGATATGAGTTTTGAAGGGGGAGAATTGCCCGAGCTTTATAACGCGATAAATCTTAAAAATCCACAGGATGAAAATGAAACAATCGTTTGTGAAGTTGCTCAACATTTGGGTAATAACTCGGTTCGGACAGTTTCAATGCATCCGACTGATGGGTTAGTAAGAGGACAGGAAGCGACTGATACTGGTAGTCCAATTTCAGTACCTGTTGGTGAAAAAGTACTGGGCCGAATTCTCAACGTTGTTGGAGATCCTGTTGACCAGAAACCTGCTGTTGATTCTGAAGAAAGGTGGAGTATTCATCGTGATGCACCTCCTTTTGAGGACCAGGATACGAGAATGGAAATGTTGGAAACGGGGATCAAGGTAATCGATCTTCTTGAACCCTATCTTAAAGGAGGAAAAACCGGACTGTTTGGCGGTGCGGGTGTTGGTAAAACTGTTCTTATTATGGAGTTGATCCGTAATATTGGTGCCGAACACGGAGGGTACTCGGTATTCGCTGGGGTAGGTGAGAGGACCCGTGAGGGAAATGATCTCTATCACGAAATGATCGAATCAAAGGTTATCGATAAAACCGCACTAATTTACGGACAGATGACAGAACCCCCGGGGGCCCGCATGCGTGTCGGGTTAACCGGTCTGACCTGCGCAGAATATTTTCGTGATGTAGGTGGACAGGATGTTTTACTGTTCGTTGATAATATTTTCCGTTTCTCTCAAGCAGGGTCAGAAGTTTCGGCTCTCCTTGGGCGAATTCCTTCTGCCGTGGGTTATCAGCCTACTCTAGCCACCGAAATGGGTAACTTACAGGAGCGCATCACTTCTACCAAAAAAGGTTCGATTACCTCGGTTCAGGCGATTTACGTTCCAGCAGATGACTTAACCGATCCCGCTCCCGCGACAACCTTCTCGCATTTGGACGCGACAACTGTGCTTAACCGTCGTATTTCTGAACTTGGCATTTATCCTGCGGTGGATCCGCTCGATTCAACTTCTCGTATTCTAGATCCTCAGATTTTAGGCGAAGACCATTACAATACTGCGCGTCGAGTGCAGACAGTTCTTCAACGTTATAAAGATTTGCAGGACATCATTGCGATTCTTGGATTGGAGGAACTTTCGGAGGAGGATAAACTTATCGTCGCGCGCGCTAGAAAAATTCAAAAATATCTTTCCCAACCATTCTTTGTGGCCGAAGTGTTCACAGGTTCTCCTGGAAAGTATGTGAAGGTTGAAGATACTGTAGCCGGATTCAAGGAAATTTTGGATGGGAACATGGACGAGATTCCGGAGCAGGCTTTCTACATGGTGGGTGGGCTAGACGAAGTGCATGAGAAAGCCAAGAAACTCCAGGCAAAATAATATGGCTGAAAATAAATTACAATTGAGTATCGTAACCCCAGAAAGACTGGTGGTTAATAAATATGTTGACCAAGTCAATGTTCCTGGTGTGGAAGGTGACTTGGGAATTTTATACGACCACGCGCCCATCCTTACAACAATGCGACCTGGCCAGTTTTCCTATGAATTAATTGGTGAAAAAGGGCGAGACACCGTTCAAATGATTGTAAGCGGAGGTTACCTTGAGGTTACAGATAATCGAGTCATCGTGTTGGCGGAAGCAGTGGAATTTTTGGACGAGATTGACAAAGAACGAGCAAGGACTTCTTTGAAAAAGGCCGAGGAAGTGCTTTCTAGAGATGACCTTTCTGACGACGAATTCGCCGAGGCCCAACAAAAACTTTTCCGTGCTATCGCCCGCCTTGAACCCACCGAAGTAAATTAAGTTTTTCCTTATAGCAGCATTTGAGTGACTCTAGGGATAATTTAGGCCCTATCTTCGACTATAGATATATTATTCCCACTTACGCACTACTCACATTTTAGGAATGGGCTATAATGTTGCTACTATAAGCTAATGTGAGAAATGTAATCACATTGCGACAATATATTTACTTTTTGGTCTTGGATGAAAAGGATGACTTTGGCACAAATTCCTCTTCGATTTGATAAGTCATTAACTTGTACCTCCTCACAGATAAAGTAAAACTGATAGCTTGGACTCTCCCCTTAAAATTTTTGAAAACTCGAAAGTAACTACCTTGGTTCTTATATTCTGGAGTTTTCTTTCACTCTTTCTACATTTACTCTACATCAATACCCCATTTGTAAATCTAGAATATGTATTCGCCGAAGCAGCAAAAAGCCTTCTTGATGCTAATTACAAAGTAGATATTGGGCATTACTGGATGAACCAAGCGAATCCATTGGGATATGCTTGGTTTTCTTCACTTTTTCATCATGCTCTTGGTGAACCTTACGGGTTTTGGAGTTTTCGCATCCCCTCCCTTTTAGGTTTAGTTTTGATTCTTGTCGCAGGTTCTATTTTTATTTCCCAGTCCAAGGTTGGAGAACCTCAAAACTTTAGCTTGTGGTGCGCTTTGACAATTTTTTTTCCACTTATTTGGTTATTCACTGGGCGAGCGACAGCAGATGTTCTTCCTGTTGGTCTTTTGATGATGAGCTTTGCTTTGGTTTTTCTGGAAAAGAAAAAACCAATTTATTGGAAATTGGGGTCGATAATATTTTCCTTTTCCATATTAGTAAAATATCACGCTCTATTGATGAGCTTTGGGTTTATCTTCATTTTATTTATCCAAAATGATAATAGATGGGATAAGGAATTATTTAGAAAATGCCTCCAGTTCTTCGCTTTGCCAATAGTTTTACTAGGCGGTTATTTGTGGGTTGTTTACCTCAGGTATGATTTTTTTATTATCCACGCTAATTTTAAGTTAGTTCATCAATTGCAAACAACAAAAGCTATTGGAACCTTTTTTCTTTACGCTAGTTATTTGGGAATTTTTCTGGGACCTATTTCCATTATTTGTATTTTTAAAAACCGAAAAATTTGGCAGGGAAAATGGCTAGTTTTAGGGATGATTGGGCTAGGGGTTGGTTTTTGGGCTTGGATAAACCCATTACGAGGGTATGGTGAAATGAATTATGGTCCATTTGATTATGTGTTGAATGGGTCGCTAATTTTCTCAGTAAAAATGTTAGGAGGTCTATTATTTAGTTTTTTAGCTTTTGATATTGTTACCGAATGGAGAAAAAATAAGAATACTTTTGCTGGGTTTCTGTTAGCTACCTGCGTACCTTATCTGGTGGTTTGTTCTTTTACCCGTCCTGCCCAAAGATATTTAATATTCTTAATCCCATTAATTTATTACTACTTGGTTTTCTTTAGATTAAAAGGTCATAGGGTTTGGAATTCTATATTGGGCTGGGGAACCGTGGCGGTTTTTATTTTTGCTAGTATATTTTTAGTTGTAAATCAGGTTGCACAATCTAAGGCATCGGACAATATGGCAAAATGGTTGATTGAAAAAAAAATAATTCAATTGACAGACCCGGGAAGTATTAAGCCTCATAGCGGGCAATATTTTTTACCATTGATGGAAAATATAAAGGTTTATAAAGTCTCAGAAAGTCTGGGTAAAGATACTTCTCTGCACTCAGAGGAGGTAGTAGTATTTGGAAAAACTTTAAAAACATACTTCTTGATAGATATTGGATCTTGAAATTGGACTTAGTATATAGGTTTTTTATTTTAGTTAAACAGTGTGGATAATTTAATAGCCGGTTTTTATTTTTTGGAAGATTAATAAATCTGTTCGATAGAAAGGAATATTTGAAATCCGAAAAAATTCTTGCGATGTGCATGGTAAAACCTTTACAGTCTCTTTATAAAGTTAAGTTAGAAAAATTTTCCCAATCGGAATCCAAGTATCTCCCGTAAACTAGCAACCCTCTTAAAAGTGTTTTTTTAGATATTGACCTGTGTAAGACTTTTTATTTTTTGCCACTTCCTCTGGTGACCCGCTTGCGAGAAGTTTTCCTCCCTTATCACCACCCTCGGGACCTAGGTCAATGATATGATCAGCTGTTTTGATAACATCCATATTGTGCTCAATAATGATGACGGTATTTCCTGCGTCGACCAGTTTAGAAAGCACTTTTAGTAGGTGTTCAACATCTGCAAAATGGAGCCCGGTTGTAGGTTCATCAAGTATATACAGAGTTTGTCCTGTACTGCGTTTGCTAAGCTCCTTGGATAGTTTTACCCTTTGAGCTTCTCCCCCAGACAATGTGGTTGCAGCCTGACCCAGATGGATATAGTCAAGTCCCACATCAGCGATTGTTTTAAGTTTAGATTGTATGGAAGGGATATTCAGGAAAAAACCTTTTGCTTCCTCGACAGTCATTTCCAATACGTCAGCTATATTTTTCCCTTTATATAGAATTTCCAAGGTTTCCCGGTTGAATCTTCTGCCATGGCACACTTCGCATGTAACAAAAACGTCTGGAAGGAAATGCATTTCTACCTTGAGAACTCCATCACCTTGGCAGGTTTCGCAACGTCCACCTTTAATGTTAAAACTAAATCGGCCAGGTTTATAACCGCGCATTCTTGCCTCGGGCACCTGGCTAAAAAGATCACGAATTAAGGTGAACACTCCGGTATATGTTGCTGGATTCGACCGAGGAGTTCTGCCGATGGGCGACTGATTAATATCAATTACTTTATCGATCAGGTGGACTCCTTCAATGGTTTGATATTTCCCGGGTTTTTCTGTCGAATTCCAAAAATGTCGGGCCAAGGCCCTGTATAAAATATCAATGATTAGTGTGCTCTTGCCTGACCCAGAGACCCCGGTAACACATATTAAACAACCTAAAGGTATTTGGACATCAATACTTTTCAGGTTGTTTTGCCTAGCTCCTTTTATTTCAATAAAATAGCCATTACCTTTTTTTCTATTTGCTGGAATCGGTATTTTCTTTTTGCCAGAAAGGTACTGCCCAGTTAGAGACTTTTTATTCTTTAATAGATTTTTAGGCTTACCAGAATATATTACCTCCCCGCCATGTACTCCTGCACCTAGACCTATATCAATTATATAGTCTGCTGAAAGAATAGTTTTTTCGTCATGTTCCACTACAATGACAGTGTTGCCTAAGTCACGTAGTTTTGTAAGGGTTTTTAAAAGACGTTCATTGTCACGTTGGTGAAGTCCGATACTGGGTTCGTCAAGAATATATAAAACTCCCATTAGACTAGACCCTATTTGAGTCGCTAGCCTTATACGCTGACTTTCGCCACCGGATAACGTCGCCGAGGAACGGTCTAGAGTCAGGTAATCTAGGCCGACATTGTTGAGAAATCCGAGCCGTTCATGGATTTCTTTTATAATACGGCGTGCTATTTTATTTTCTTGTTCTGTTAATTGGAGGTTCTCAAAAAGTTCATGTAGATAACCTATGGAATGTTTGGTTAGCTCGACGATGTTATGTTCTCCCACTCGGACGGAAACGCCCTCTTTTTTAAGCCTTGTGCCATTACATGAGGAACAGGGGAGAGTACGCATAAACTTTGCAATATCTTCTCGCGCAGCCGAGGAGTCTGTTTCATGATAACGTCTCTCAAGATCGCAGATAACTCCGTCATAAGTTCCGGAGTAGTATTGTCGTTGGTTGTTTTTTTCATAAATATAATTAATGGGTTCATCACCTGCCCCATAAAGAAGAGTATTTTGTGTAGACTTAGACAGGTTTTTAAAGGGAGTATTGAGTCTAAACTTAAAATTCTTTGCGAGACTTTCGAGCATCTGGTGAAAATTCACGGATGTGCGTTTCTCCCATGGTTTGATGGCTCCATCTCGTATAGACAAAGACGTGTTTGGCACAACAAGATCGGAATCAACAACCATTTTGGTTCCTAGGCCATCGCAGGAATGGCAGGCACCGTGAGGACTATTAAAAGAAAATAAACGTGGTTCTAATTTAGGATAACTTATATTGCAGTAACTACAGGCAAATTTTTCGCTGAATAATAGATCTTTATCCTCGTCATGTTCGTTTGAAGTAGCAACAACCAGAGTGCCCATTCCTTGAACAAGGCCGGTTTCTACGGAGTCCGTCAATCGTTTCCCCATATTTTCCTTAATAATCAGGCGGTCTATTACCGCCTCGATGGTATATCTAAACTTTTTATCTAATATGATTTCCTCTTGCAGAGAATGGACTTGATTATTAATTCGAACCCGGACGAATCCTTTCTTTCGTAATTCACTCAATTCCTTTTTAAACTCTCCTTTACGTCCACTAATGACTGGGGCAAGGATCATTATTTTTGTTTTTGCCTTGATCGATTTTACCTGATCGACTATTTGCTGGGCAGTTTGAGAAGAGATTTCTCGGTCACAACCATAACAATAAACGCGGCCGATTCTTGCATAAAGAAGGCGTAGGTAGTCATAAATTTCTGTTACTGTGCCAACTGTAGAGCGCGGATTTTTGCTGGATGTTTTTTGTTCAATAGATATGGCAGGTGATAGGCCTTCGATGGAGTCGACATCTGGTTTTTCCATTAATTCCAGAAATTGACGGGCGTAAGCGGATAATGATTCTACATACCTACGCTGGCCTTCAGCATAAATTGTATCAAACGCTAAGGAAGACTTTCCTGAGCCACTTAGGCCGGTAATTACCACAAGTTTATTACGAGGTAGGGTAGCTGTAATATTTTTCAGATTATGCTCCCGTGCGCCTTTGACGACGATATTTTCATAACTCATTGAACATTTTCTTCCACTTCTCATCAACTTTTCGTTTTATTTCGTTACACATCTCAATTTCATCGGGCCAATTTTGTTTATACCCATCTTCCCCGGTTTTACGAGTTACGTCGATACCAAGTCGGCTTCCAAAATAATGGATATCCCTTTTGGGGTCGATATTATTGAGAATTTTCCAAACTATTGTTGATGTATCATTCACATCCTCATGACCTTCTAAAACTATCAGTATATTTACGGCAGAACATTCCTGATCACTCATAAACTTATCAATCACTCCCCGTCCCTGGTGTGGAAATTTTTTGTCCAGCGTGGCAAGCGCAACCTGGTTTAGGTCTTTTCTCTCAATGATTCGACAGGATTTAAATTCCGTGAACTTTTCAAGAATTATTTTAGGTAGGGGGGGAGAGGTTGTGCTGGTGGCTTCTGAACTCAATTCAAACCCTTCTTCACCTTTAATTTTATTTGTTCCGTCAATTCCTAGTTTAGAGCCATAAATTGCTCTATCAGACGCGTGGTTGAGAACATCAAGAATCCCTTCAGAAAAAAACAGATCACGATTAAAATCAATTCTATTGAGCAGTAAATTGTAAATCTCCTTAGTATCATGAACATCGATGATATTGTCTACAACAATAATGGTTTTAACAAAACTCATTTGTCCCATTCCCCAAAGTGCGTTCATTAGCCTCCTTGCCTGCATGGGAAAACGTTTGTCAATTGAAATGATGACCAGGTTGTGAAAAACTCCTTCGGCAGGCATATTCATATCAACAATTTCTGGCAGTTGAGTGCGCATCAGGGGTAGGAAAATTCTTTCAGTTGCTTTACCCAGGTAATAATCTTCTTGGGGTGGTTTTCCAACTATAGTTGTGAGGTAAATCGGATTTTTTCTATGGGTGATCGCGGTAACATGGAATATAGGGTAATCCCCATCTTGTGAATAATATCCAGTGTGATCACCAAAAGGACCTTCGAGTCTCAATTCTGATGGGTTGATAAATCCTTCAACTACAATTTCGGCAGTAGCAGGTACTTCAAGATCAACTGTTTCACATTTAACCAGTGGCACCGAGGATTTGCGTATGAATCCAGCAAATAAAAATTCGTCAATACCATATGGGAGAGGTGCGCTTGCAGAATAGCAGACTGCTGGATCCGCCCCTATCGCAACTGCACAGTTCATAACTTTGTTTTGTTTTTTAAAGTCATGAAAAAAATGTGCGCCATCTTTGTGTATATGCCAGTGCATCCCGGTAGTTTTCTTGTCATATATTTGCATGCGGTAGAGACCCACATTTCTTAAACTTTGGTCTAAACTTCTATTAATCACGATGGGGAAAGTAATAAAGCGACCGGCATCATTAGGCCAGCACTGCAAGATTGGGATTTCTCCTAGGTCAACATCATCACCTGTGAGTACCACCTCTTGGCAAGGAGCCTGATTTTTTCCGACAATTTTGGGAGGAAATGCTGCTGCCTCAAGAAGCATGGGTAAAAGCTTAACCTTGTCGATAAGGGAGGTAGGAGGCGTTACTTTTAGGTATTTTTCAATATCTCTGGGAATCTTTTCAATATCATTGACGCCCAGAGCTGCGTTCATACGTTTGATGCTACCAAAGGCATTGATCAGGACGGGCATAGTTGCTCCTTCAACATTTTCAAAGAGCAGGGCCTTCCCTCCATTCAATTGCTTCGAAACTCGGTCAGTAATTTCAGAGATTTCAAGAATGGGAGATACTCGTTCCTTGATGCGGACCAGTTCGTTATCGCATTCTAGCTGTTCGATGAATTCTCTGAGAGAATAATAGGCCATGAATTAGCGTTTAGTGGAAATAAGTTATAACCCCCCATTATATCGCGGATTATTACAAGAGATAAAAAATATTCTGATTTTGTTGCATATGCTTGAAGAAATAACAAAGTCTCTTTTTACACAACGTTAGATTGCGTCGGAGACCTTGGGAGCCTAGCATCAGGGTGGTTGAAATTGGCTCGAACTTAGGCAGGTCCTCTACCATATTGGTCGTCGTAGCGGATTATATCGTTTTCGTCAAGCTTATTGCCAATTTGTACTTCGATGATAACGAGAGGGAGTTCCCCAGGGTTGGCTAGTCGATGTTTTGATCCTTGGGGAATTTCGATAGATTCATTACGTGTTAAGGTCTTTGAGGTCTGGTCAACTTGAACTTGAGCTGTCCCGCTAATGACGGTCCAATGCTCGCTCCTATGATCGTGCGATTGAAGGCTTAGAGACTCCCCAGGGAAAACTTCGATATGTTTGACTTGATAGTTGGCTTCTCTCTGCAAGACCGTATAGCTCCCCCATGGTCGGACTTCATAAACTGATGTGGTGGCCTCGGGTCGTTTTTCTAATTTTATTTGTTCTACTATTTTCTTTACGTTTTGTGCATGGTCTTTCGAGCAGACGAGTAATGCATCAGGCGTGTCCACTACGATAATTTGCTTTAGTCCAAGTGCGGCTATAAGCCTTTTATCTCCCTGAAAGATTGACTCGAAACTATCTATGGCTACTACATTTCCTTTTATAACATTGCTTTGGGGATCCTTTTCTGAAATATCAGAAAGTGCAGTCCATGCGCCAACATCATTCCAGCCAATATTTGCTGGAAGCACCACTCTCTTATTCGATTTTTCCATAAGGCCATAGTCAATGGAAATGGATTCTAGTGATTCAAAAATATTTTTTCCAGATTCATTAAACATTCTATAAGGGTACTTTCCTTTAGCCTCTATAGTATTAATAGTGAGGGCGTCGAGTTGGGCATGAAGTTTAGGTAGATGAGTTTCTATTTCATGGAGTAAGGTGGCGGCCTTCCACACAAACATACCGCTATTCCAGTAATAGCCACCATCCTCAAGGTATCTTTTTGCTGTTGCTCCATCCGGTTTTTCAACAAATTGGTTTACTTTGAATGCTCCGTTATCAATTGCCTGGCCTCGTTTGATGTATCCATAACCAGTTTCGGGGGTTATGGGTTCAATTCCTAGAGTAACGAGGTGGTTATTTGTGGCAATAGTTTTCGCCTGTTGTAGCAATTCGCAAAATACTTCGGGTTTGGCTATCGTGTGGTCCGAGGGAAAAACGGCCATTATTGCATCTGGATCGATTTTACTCAAAATGCTTGCCGAATATCCTATTGCTGCTGCGGTGTTACGCCTAACTGGTTCTGTCAAAAGTCGGGAGGGACAAAACCCCATAGTTTTAAGCTGGCGGCAGGTTTCCAATGCGTTATTTTCGTTGGTAATAACCCAAGTATTTTCGGGCGGAATAACAGGAGACACCCGGTCGAGAGTATTTTGAATCATTGTTCTTTGACCTGTTATTTTAAGTAATTGCTTGGGAAATTGTTCTCTGCTTTTTGGCCAGAAACGAGTGCCGCTACCTCCAGCTAGAATGACTGCATACATGGTTTAGTTTTCCAAGATGTAAAAGAATTTGACCTAAACGGTCTAAAGTTTATCCGGGAGGCTTATGGGTCGACTCTTTATAGATAATTGAATATATTTATGTTATTTTTACTCACTAACCAGTATTACTAATTACCGGTAAAGAACCAAATAAATTTTATCATGGATTCCGACATCCATGTTAGCCAATTCAACATCATAGTTCTAACAGATAAACTGAACTTATTATAAAGAGCTTGGCTAGATTTAACTATAGCCAGGATGTTCCCCCTTCTACCCGCTAGATTGGAGCTGTATGGAAAAGGCAATACTTTATCCGTTTCTCATGTTTGTTTTTGCAATTACTATGATTGGGGGATGGATTCCAACTTTCAAACTGTGGACACAGGAAACATTTCGTCTAGTTATTAGCTTTTGTGCAGGCATTCTACTTGGCGCAGTTTTTTTTCATATTCTTCCAGAAATTTCCACAGCTTTGGGAAGTCGACTTGGTTATTCAATTATGTCCGGATTCCTCCTTATATTTGTGCTGGAAAAATTTATTATGGTTCATCCTTGTGAAGAGGGTGAGTGCGATTACCACAAAGTAGGGCTTGCCGCCTATATAGGGATTGGGTTCCATAGTATTCTGGATGGGATTGCTATTGGTGCGGGAACTATGATGAACTTAAGTTTTGTTATAATTTTTGCTGTAACCATTCATAAATTTCCTGCAGCATTGGCACTAAGTAGTATGCTCGTGAAAGGTGGAGAATATTCTAAGAAAAAGATTTTGTTTTCGATGTTTATGTTTTCATTGGCGACTCCTGTCGGAGCTTTACTCACGGTATTTATATTTCAAGGTCTTGATGATTACATTATTGCCACGGCTCTTGGGATTTCTGCGGGGACTTTTTTATTCATTTCGATAGGTGATCTCCTGCCAACGGTCTATGAAGAACATGAGAAAGGATACAAAAACCTTGCCTCTCTTTGCTTAGGAACTTTTGTCATGATTCTCTCGCACGCGCTTGTCTGATTTCTCGCCGAAAAGGATACTAAAGTTATTTTTCTTTCCTAATTATAACCAATGATTTTTAAAAGGATAAAACCCTATCTTCCATACATGTATAAATATCGTCGTGAGATGGCGATCGGAATTGCTGCACTATTGATGGCCGACCTAGCAGGGTTGGTGATTCCTTGGTTACTTAAAATGGTTATAGATGTTCTCCCAAATAATCCTTCTAGTTCCGATCTTGCGGGATTTGGAGGGATGTTTTTTGCTGTTGCTATAGTGCAGGCTTTGTCCCGTTTTGGTTGGAGAAAGTTTCTTTTTGGCCCTTCTCGAAAAGTTGAATTTGATATTTCAAATAATCTCTTTTCTCACCTCATGCTACTGGACAGGGCCTGGTTTTTAAAACAGAAGATAGGAGATCTCATATCCCGGGCAACTAACGATTTGCGTGCGGTCCGCGATTTTGTGGGATTGGGCTTGCTTATCCTGGTAGATTGCATGGTGGTAATCTTAAGTTGCGTAGGATTGATGCTTTGGATAAATCCATCATTAACCTTGGCTGTCCTTATTCCACTTCCTATCCTTTCTGTACTTTTTTTCAAATTTCTTCCTGAAATTGGTCGCCGTCATGAAGCAGTGCAGGAACATCTAGCAAGAATCACAACTCACGTTCAGGAGAATCTTGCTGGAATTCGTGTTTTGCACGCCTTTGTGCAGGAAGAAAATGAGAAACATAAATTTGATGAACTAAATCGGGAATATATTCAAAAAAACCTTAGGGTAACCAGGCTTTTTGGGATATTTACGCCTTCACTTATGTTTACTGTTGGCGTAGCTGCCATGATATCACTTTGGGTTGGTGGTAAAGCGGTTATTGCTGAAGATATGACTCTCGGTTCTTTTGTGGCTTTTAATGGATACTTGTTAATGCTGTCGTGGCCGATGATGGGAATCGGATATGTCTTAAACCTGACTCAAAAAGGGCAGGTTGCGATGGGCCGTATTCAGGAAATTTTTTCATCCCAAACTAATATTTTAGATAATAAAAATACTTCTAGATCAATTAATGAACTAACGGGCGAGATAAATTTTTATGGCGTCAGTTTCACCTATCCTCAAACTAGTCAGGAAATTTTAAAGAATATCCAATTGAAAATTCCTAGCGGGCAAATCTTGGCTGTGGTTGGTGAAATTGGTTCTGGCAAAAGTACCCTCATTCAAATGATTCCGCGTTTATACAATGTAATGGAGGGTACCCTGTTCATTGGCGGTTATCCAATTGATAAAATTTCACTTTCGGTTCTTCGTAAAAACATTGGCTACGTTGATCAGGAGCCATATCTGTTTTCATCCACCATACGAGAAAACATTACATTTGGAGTGGATGCTGCTACAGGTGCCGAAATAGATGATGTGATCAAAAAATCAGGCTTATCTTCAGACTTGAGTCGCTTTCCTGAAGGATTGGAAACGGTTGTCGGCGAGCGTGGAGTTTCTTTATCTGGCGGACAAATTCAACGTATTGCTTTAGCTCGTGCATTGTTAGTATCTCCAAGTATTCTTGTGCTCGATGATGCGTTTTCTAGTCTCGATGCGGAAACCGAAGAAAATATTCTATCAAATGCAAGTGAGTTCACACGTGGAGCTACAACTATAATTGTGTCACATCGCCTAACAGCAGCGAGGAAGGCAGACCGCATTATTGTTATGGATCAGGGGCGTATAGTCGAAGACGGTATGCATGATGAACTAATGCGGTTGAGTGGAAAATATGCGCAGATTTATAAAAATCAAGCTCTTGCGATGGAGATGGAGATCACTCTGCAATGAGCCAATTACACCAAGAAAGCCTGCGAGACAATTATCATGATTGGGTTTTGTTTAAGAGGGTAGTTGACTACTTAAAACCCTATCGGGCTCTGGTTTTACTTGCGGTATTTTTTCTTTTTTGTGTTTCCATTCTTAGTCTTGCGGGGCCCTACCTTACGAAAATAGCTATTGATGATTATATTTCTGCTTCCGACTTAGATGGGCTGAATCAGATCGCGATAATTTATATTGTTGTTCTTGGATTTGCGTTTGTTTGCCAATTTTTTCAAACTTACTTAATGCAATACATTGGCCAGAAGGTCATGTATGACTTAAGAACACAGACTTTTGCCCATATGCACCGAATGTCATTTAAGTTTTTTGATAGAAACCCAATTGGGAAGCTTATCACGCGAGTGGTTAATGACGTTGAAGTTCTTAATGAAATGCTGACGTCTGGGTTAATTCTTGTTTTTAGTGATTTATTTCTTTTAGCAGGGATTTTTTGCATGATGCTCTACCTGGACTGGAGAATAACACTTGCTGTTTGTACAATATTTCCTCTTTTATATTTTGCAACCAAGGCTTATCGAATTCGGGCAAGAGACGCTTTAAGAAAAAACCGAGCTCATATAACTCGGTTGAACTCATTCCTTGAAGAGAATATTTCAGGCATGCCAACAGTACATTTATTTCACAGAGAAAAAAAACAAGAAGATAAATTTAGAACCATTAATGAAGATAAAGTTAAGGAGGACCTACGTTCGATTCACTATAATTCGGTTTATCTTCCCTCTATTGATGTCTTCAGTGCCATCGGGATGGCTTTAGTAATCTGGTATGGAGGTGGAAGGTTTGTTCAAGACCAGATTCAACTTGGAGTTCTCGTTGCATTTTTGCAATACTTACAAAAGTTTTTTGAGCCGATTCGCGACTTAGCTGAAAAGTTTAACATCATTCAGACTGCCATCGCGTCAGCTGAAAGAACTTTTGAATTAATAGATACACCAGAAGATATGATCGATCCACCTACACCTATACCAGTCAAGAAAGTGCGTGGTCAAGTTGAATTTCGTAATATGTGGTTCAGTTATAAAAAAGACGAATATGTGTTAAAAAATATTTCGTTTTCACTTTTGGAAGGAGAAAGTTTAGCTGTTGTTGGTGCTACAGGGGCAGGAAAATCATCGCTTATTAATGCTCTGTGTCGTTTTTATGAAATTGCTCAGGGTGATATTTTACTGGATGGTGTTTCTATTCAGGAATTGAGTAAGCATGATGTACGTCGCCAAATATCACTGGTTCAGCAAGATGTGTTTCTGTTTTCGGGAAATATTTTAGATAATATTCGTTTGGGGAATTCTAATTTGCCATCTGAGCGTGTTGAATCTATCGCCCAGTCAGTTAATTTGCATACATTCGTAGACCGCTTACCAGGTAAGTATGATCAAGATATTCGTGAAAGAGGCAGTTTACTTTCTCTTGGACAAAAACAACTACTTTCGTTTGCCAGGGCCTTGGCAGCAGATCCTAGAATCTTGGTATTAGATGAAGCGACATCAAGTATTGATACGGAAACAGAGCGCCATATTCAAAATGGTATTAAAGAACTAATACGTGGAAGAACATCTATTATTATCGCACATAGGCTTTCAACTCTAAGGTATGTTGATAAGATTCTTGTTCTTAAAGAAGGGCGAATGGCGGAGTACGGAACACAAAGAGAGCTTCTTCAAAAAAAAGGAATTTATTGGAGACTTTACAATCTTCAAGCAGGTAATGGTATTAAATAAAAATAGAATGTCTGGTTTGTATCACTCGAAAACTGGGTTCGTCTAAATGTAAAAATTTCCATATTTATTATAGAAAGTGGTACAACATTTTAGAGCCAAACAGTTATTTAAACTGTATTTTCTTTAGTTTTTGTCTTTGTTACGGGAAGTTGCGCTATGAAAGCAAATCAAGCTCTTATGCTTGTATTCACCCTTTCTTTTATCTGGTTTCCTTATCCCACGGTTGCTTACAACATTAATGAGCTCATTCTTAATGAACTTGAAGAAAATGGTACTAGGTTAATTTTTCTCAATACTGGAATTTTAGGAGATAAGGGCACAAGCCGTTTGGCCAAGTCGCATTTAGTGAGTGACGTTAAACATCTTGCTCTCTGGGGAATGAAAGTCACTGATATTGGAGTCGGCGCACTCGCCAAATCGATGTACTTAAAAAATTTAGAAGTTCTTGATTTATTTAATAATAAAGTTGGTCCGAGAGGGGCCGCCTTTATTGCAAAGTCAGTAAACTTTTTAAACTTAAAAGAACTAAATCTCCAATGGAATAAATTGGGGGTCGATGGGGTGAAGGCTTTGACTTCATCCAAAATGTTAAGGCAATTGGAATCTCTCGACCTTACTGCAAATAATATAGGGGATGAGGGAGTAAGGCTTATCGCTCAATCGGAGACCTTATCGAAATTAAAAAAACTTAGATTGGGGGATAATAGTTTAAGCTCAGCCGGGTTGAAGTTATTGGCGAAATCTCCTTATCTTGGAGACGTTGAGGAGTTAGATTTGTATGGCAATCAGATTGGCCCTGATGGTATGGAAGCGTTGGCCGAATCTTCGATGATTAAAAAACTTAGGCTTCTCAATTTAAAAAAAAATAAAATTGGAGATGACGGTATAGCAGCACTAGCTGAAGCTCATGAGATGAAAAAACTTGAGGAGCTTGATATACAGTGGAATGGAATTACAGAATCTGGTGCATGGAATCTTGCCAGCTCGTCTAGGTTTCCTAAGTTGCGAATATTAAAATTATGGGGCAATGAAATTGGAGACCAGGGCCGTAGGGCTATTGAAACAAGCCCTAACTTTAAAATCAGCAATCCAGTTTATTAAAAACTAATTATTTAATGATATTTTATGGTTTCATGGACCAAATACAATTTTTAAAGAAACTTTAAATGACCATGACAACTGAAACTGTTTCTGAGATTGCCTCTAAAGCTAAATTAGGGGCCTTACATCTAGCTCATCTATCTACTGATATTAAAAATAAGGCCTTGGAGAAAATGGCTCTGGCCATTGAGAATAGCTGTAGTTCCATACTTGAGTCGAATGCAAAGGACATAGAGTTAGCCGAAAGGGAAGGTATTGCGGGTCCACTTATCGCTCGATTACGTTTAAATGAAAATAAGGTCATGGGAATGGCTAAAGGAATTAGAAGTGTAGTTAAACTTGAAGATCCAGTTGGCCAGCAACAGATGGCAATGGAAATGGATCAAGGCTTAACTATGTATCGAGTGACCTGCCCCATAGGGGTTATTGGTGCTATTTTTGAGTCGCGACCCGATGCGGTTCCACAAATTTCTTCACTATGCCTGAAGTCGGGTAATACTGTAATTCTCAAGGGAGGACGAGAAGCGCAGCAGTCGAATAAAATAATAGTATCATTGATTCAGGATGCCATAGGCAGCGTGGATGGAGTACCTATTGGAACAGTGCAGATGATCGAAACGCGTTCCGAAGTAGCAGATATGTTAGAAGAGGAGAAAAATATCAACCTTATCATACCGCGTGGAAGCAATGAATTCGTTAAATATATTCAGGAAAATACCAGGATCCCTGTTCTAGGACATTCTGAAGGAATTTGCCACGGGTATATTGACTCAAAAGCTGAAGTTAAAAAGGCTATTGAGGTTGTTCTTGATTCAAAACTACAATATCCCGCCGCATGCAACGCTATGGAAACTTTATTGCTCCATGAGGATATAGCTCAGGATATTCTCCCTATGCTAGTTAAACAATTTAGTACAAAAGGGGTTGAACTTGTTGGTTGCAACCGAGTGCGAAAAATTATTCCAGATGTTAAGCCTGCTGTTGAGGCAGACTGGGATACAGAGTATACAGACCTTAAGCTTTCGATGATGATTGTTTCCAGGTTATCGGAGGCGATTGAGTTTATCAATAATCATGGTTCAGGCCATACGGATGCTATCATTACAGAAGACGCCTCTCGAGCTGAACAATTTCTAAATGAAGTTGATTCATCAAGTGTTCTTTGGAATGCATCAACCCGTTTTGCTGATGGTTTTCGATACGGTTTGGGTGCTGAGGTTGGGATAAGCACGAACAAAACACACGCTAGGGGGCCTGTAGGCTTGGATGGACTCGTCATATATAAATACAAGCTGTTCGGCAATGGGCAAACAGTTGCGGAATATTCTGGAGATAATGCCCGCGAATTTAAACACAAACCTTTACATACCTCCTAGTCCACTTATTTTGATCTATGGACGAAAAAAATCAGCAGAATAATCCCGCCGAAAATATAATAGGAAATAATTTTAACGAGTCTCATCGTGAAAAAGAAATTCGTCAGAGGCCAGATCGTAAAAGTTGGTTTTTATTTTTGGTTTTACTTGGATCAACTCTTTTCACAACGTATTTGGCAGGTGGAGTTTTATACGCAGTAAGTTTGTTCCTCATATTAGCAGCTCACGAATTTGGCCATTATTTTGCGGAAGTAAAAAATGGGGTTAGAACAACCCTTCCGTTGTTTATTCCTGCTCCACCTAGTCTTTTACTGTTCGGTACCTTTGGTACGATGCCTATCGGTACCTTTGGTGCGGTGATTTTGATGAAAGACGCTGTGCCAGATCGCAGAGTCTTAATGGAGATTGGCGCAGCAGGGCCTATTGCTGGATTTATTGTGGCGGTTCCAACGCTGATTTTAGGTTTGTTTCTTTCAGATGTTGTCTCACCGACGGGTGAAAGGGGAGTAGCATTTGGCAGTTCTATAATTATGATATTGTTGTCAAAAATCATCCTCGGCGTGACCCCATTGTCGGCAGAGTTTAACATTTTTTTTCATCCAATAGCCTATGCAGGGTGGGTAGGATTGTTTATTACTGCTATAAATCTATTTCCAATTGGCCAATTAGATGGCGGGCACATAATTCATGCTCTTCTTGGAAAAAAATCCTTCATATGGACCAAGGTATTTTTTGTTTTTCTTATCACGCTTGCATTTTATTGGCCAAGCTGGGGTATTTGGGCAATGATTTTACTCTTTTTTACTCGTTTAAAATTTGCCCCATTGATTGATGAAGAACTTTTGCCTACTAAAGCGCATAAAAGGGTTGGAATTGCTTCAATCGTCATATTTTTTCTTACATTTGTTCCTGTTCCAATAGAACTGATAGGCTGATTTTTATTTTGATATCAAAATATATAAACCTTTTTATTCAGAATGGGCATTTAGGTGTAATTTACCCCAAAACGCCTAAGATATGGGGCTATATTCTCTAAGTAACTTTGCTATAAAATAATGCGTTATTTATTTTTAAATAGTTTTTTAATTGTGCAAATATATTTAAACTATTGAAAAAAAAGGATATAAGTTTTAAGGTGTCGTCGCTATAAGCAGCAGTTTTTTTATTAAAATATTGACAGTTTTATATGCAGCATGATAGCTTGAGCCTACCTAAGAGGGGTGCTGAATATTGCTCATTGTGGGCACTATCTTAAAAAAGAACTATCGCAGATTGCTTTCTGCTGCCTTGGTTGCCATCGAGGTCTCTTTTTTGAGTATTCAGTGCCCCTTTTCTTTTTCCAACTCGCTTACCCTCACCGTATCTTTTAGGTAAGGTGTTATACGGCATTGATTCCTTGGCTTCATTCCATGCAAACTAAATTTACACGCGATGCTTTTAATTTTTCTAGATACACCTATTTTGCAATAACAATAATTCTCTTTGTTGTATTTCAAGCGGACCTTTGCAATCTATGGGCTGGAGAAAAGTATGGAAAAGCGCTTTCTCTTAGTAAAACAATTGAGCTCTCCTTAGAACACAATATAAAAAATATAGATCATGAAGTTCTGCCGTCTGAGGATGTTATTTTCTCGGCAAAAAGATATTATTACCAAATTCAGACCCAAGTGGAACAATTGGAGACTGCTGAAGAAGTTAGAGATCATTTCCAAAAAGCCATAAATAAATCAGAAAAAATTTTTGAAGATGAAGAAGGAGATGTATCACAATTTGATATTACAAGACTAAAGTTAGGCTTGTCAGATACCCTAAATGACATCATTGGCTTAAAGTATTCTATAAAAATAGCCAAGTTAGAACTGGGGAAGCTCATTGGTAAAAAAATAGAATATGATCATGATATCCCTAATAAAGACATTATACCAGTATCCTTTCCATACGATAGCTTTGAAAAATATTTAGAAGAAAAAAAAGTATCGCAATTATCGAAGATATTAGAAAGCAAGGCGAATGTGGCATCCAGTAAAACCTCTGTCAGAGCTTCTCTAAAGTTATATGAAGGAGCTAGGCTGACACTCCATAAAGCTTTTATTGCTGTAAAGGAAGCAGATGCAAAAGTAATGTTAGGTAAAAAGAACCGAAAAATCTCCAGAGCTTTGCTTGTTGCGGAAGTAGCCAATTATGATTTTGGAATAGGCGATTCTCAAGAGTTATTTGAGGCTCTTATTGTTTACACGCGTGTTTTGAGCAGTTATTTGGACTCGATATATAACCTTAATGTAGCGGTTGCTGAACTAGAAAAGTTAACGAACGCTATTTAAAATAAAAATTCTCGCCGGATAATTTGCTCTTTTGGCCATAATTCTCAAAATAGTGGCATTTTTTTGCTCAAGACCCAATTAAATTTATATTCTTTTCTTGACGCATGGATTGTTCATCTATAAGAATAGCCAGAATTTGCTAAATAATCTTGCAAGCTTTCTAAAAATATATAAGATTTATTTTGGCATTTATGATATTGGGTCGGTAATGTTGGTGCATTAGGAGATATTGTGGCTAAAACTACAGTTAAATCCAAAACCAAAGTAAAGGCTAAATCAATGGCGAAAAATACCGTCAAAGCCAAATCAATACCAAAGAGTAGAAAAAAGTCTTTGTTGATAGTGGAGTCTCCCACTAAAGTCAAAACACTCAAAAAGTTTATTGGGAAAAGTTTTGTTGTCATGGCTTCGGTAGGGCATTTAAAAGATTTACCTAAGAGTAAACTAGGAGTTGATATAAGAAATAATTTTACCCCAGAATACATTACCATTCGCGGCAAAGGTAAAATCCTTAGCGATTTAAAAAAAGAGGCTAAAAAGGCAAATGAAATTTATCTTGCCCCTGATCCAGATAGAGAGGGCGAAGCCATTGCTTATCATATCGGTAATGAGGTTGCTAGGCATACAAATGGTAGAATATATCGTGTAATGTTTAATGAAATTACGAAAAAGGCAGTAAACGATGCTATTAAAAATCCTACCGAGGTAAACCTTAATAGAGTTAATGCACAACAAGCTCGGCGTATTTTAGACAGGTTGGTAGGCTATAAGATTAGCCCTATGCTATGGAGAAAAGTTCAGCCAGGATTGAGTGCCGGGCGTGTACAGTCTGTTGCACTGCGAATCGTTTGTGACCGTGAAAATGAGATTAAAGCATTCAAGTCTGAAGAATACTGGACCATCACCCTGGACTTGGAAGGGCATGTTAAACCCCAGTTTCAAAGTAAATTATTTAAGATTGGTGATAATAAAGCGGAAATAGCAAATAAGGCAGATGCATATAGCGTGGTTAATAGTTTGAATGGTACAGAACTTATTTTAGGAGACATAGTCAAAAAGGAAAGAAAAAGAAATCCCACCGCACCATTTATAACGAGTACTCTGCAACAGGAAGCCTCGCGAAAGCTTAACTTCTCCCCAAAAAAAACCATGATGTTGGCTCAGCGGCTATATGAAGGCGTTCACGTTGGAAGTCGAGGGACGGCTGGTCTAATAACCTATATGCGCACGGACGCAACACGTTTATCCACAGAAGCGATGGACATGATTCGTAACTATATAGCTAGTCGTTATGGTGAGCAATTTCTACCTAAGGAACCAAACGTGTTTAAGAGTAAAAAATCTGCTCAAGAAGCTCATGAGGCAATTCGACCTACGGATGTTGAGTTAATACCAGCAGAAGTTAAAGAATATCTTGAGAAAGATATGTTTCGCTTGTACGAGCTTATCTGGTCGCGGTCGGTTTCATGCCAAATGGTACCGGCAATTCTTGATACAACGACTTTCGATATTCGGGCAGGAGAATATCTTTTTCGAAGTAACGGATCGATAGTCAAGTTTGCTGGATTCATGCAGGTGTACGTCGAGTCTGGCGATGATGAATCGACCGAGCAAGAGAGTAAGCAGGGCGATAGGATTCTTCCAGCACTTAATAAAGGTGAAAAGCTGAAGCTAGTCGACATTCATCCTGAGCAGCATTTTACCCAACCACCACCTCGTTTTAGTGAGGCCATGTTGGTTAAAAAACTTGAGGAGGAAGGTGTTGGTCGCCCTAGTACTTATGCTGCTATCATTAGTGTGATCAAGGATCGTGATTATGTGAAAAATGAGGAACGTCGGCTTGCCCCAACCGAATTGGGTTTCCGAATCTCGAATCTCCTACTCGAACATTTCCCTGACTTTATGACAACAGAGTTTACCGCAAATATGGAAACTCAACTGGATCAAATTGAAGAGGGTGAAGCAGAATGGATTAATACTTTGAAAACTTTTTATGTTCCTTTTGAAAAAGACTTGGATGAGGCCGAAAAGAAAATGAAGGACTCAGAGGTTGAGGAGACGGATGAGGTTTGTGATAAGTGTAGTCAGCCTATGATTGTCAAGTGGGGACGATTTGGTAAGTTTATGGCTTGCTCGGGTTACCCTGATTGTAAAAACACTCGACAAGTTGCCAAGGAAGTGTCTAACGGTAAAGCAGTATCAGAGCCTACCGCGGTTGAGGGCTCTTGCGATAAATGCCAGTCTCCTCTTATCTTAAAGGTTGGTCGTTTTGGCAAATTTATTGCTTGCTCGAATTATCCCGATTGCAAATTTACTAAGCCGATTGACCTAGGTATCAAATGTCCGAAGGATTCTTGTAAAGGAAAAATAGCAGCGCGTAGATCAAAAAAAGGAAGAACATTTTACGGGTGTACTGCTTATCCAAATTGTGATTTTGTTTCATGGGATAAGCCGATAGCTGAACCATGTCCGAAATGTAATAATGCATATACGGTAGAAAAATGGAAGAAAGATGAGGGTACTTCAATTATTTGTCCCGAATCCGAATGCGATTATAAAAAACTTGCAGTCGCCTAATATTTAGAAAGAGGCAGTGAGAGACTATCTGACCATATTAGGGGCAGGACTAGCCGGGTCTGAAGCGGCCTGGCAAGCAGCTCAACGTGGCATCCCAGTGATTTTGTATGAGATGCGCCCTGTTAAGCCTACGCCGGCGCATAAAACAGATCAGTGTGCTGAATTGGTTTGCAGTAATTCACTGGGTAATAATCAATCCTCTTCCGCCCCACATCTACTAAAAGAAGAACTTAGGAAATTTAATTCTCTTATCATTGCTGCTGGTGATGCTCATTGTGTTCCGGCAGGTGCTGCTCTTGCTGTAGATAGAGAATTGTTTTCCAAAAAAATCACCGAACAACTTTCAAAACACCCTAATATCAATTTGATACGGGAAGAGGTGACAGAAATACCCTCTGAAGGGCCAGTTATCATAGCGACTGGACCTCTTACATCGCCAAAACTATCTGAAAGCATTTCCCGTTTAATTGGGCAGGAGTATCTTTATTTCTACGATGCAATATCTCCTATAGTTGACGCCAATACCATCGATTACGACAAAACCTTTTTTGCTTCACGGTATGATAAGGGCACAGACGATTATCTTAATTGTCCTTTAAATGAAGATCAGTATTATTCCTTGGTCAATGAACTAAAAAATAGCGAGAAAGTTCTTTTTAAATCATTTGAAAAGCCAATCTATTTTGAAGGTTGTCTGCCTGTTGAAGAGCTTGCTATACGGGGAGACAAAACTCTGGCCTATGGTCCGCTAAAACCCGTTGGATTATTGCATCCAAAAACAAAGGAAAAATTTTATGCCGTCGTACAATTAAGATATGAAAATAAAGAGGGGACAGCTTTTAATCTAGTGGGTTTTCAAACCAAGCTCACATACCCAGAGCAAAAACGCGTTATAAGAATGATCCCTGGTTTGGAAAATGTAGAATTCTTTCGGTATGGCGCAATACATAGAAACACATTTATCAATGCACCCGACCTATTAAGCAGTGAACTTGATTTGAAGAAAAACCGTGGTATTTATTTTGCTGGGCAAATTGTTGGCGTTGAGGGTTATGTTGAATCCACATCAATGGGATTGCTCGCTGCCCTCAGCGCTATTAAAGGAATCAAGGGGGAGAGGTATGTAGCTCCTCCAGTCGATACAGCTTTGGGATCGTTGCTTCATTATGTGACAGGTCCGCTACGTCACTCTTATCAGCCCATGAATATTAATTATGGTCTTTTTCAGGTTCGGGAGATGAAAATTAGAAATAAGCGAGATAGAAATAAAATGATTGCCTCAAAAGCTCTCGAGAGTTTATCTCAATGGATGGAAACCCTGGGTTGTAAGGTTCATTCAGCCGCTTGAAAAGTGATTTTTAAAAAAATTAGCTTCCAAGGTGAAACTTTTCCATTGAAGGGACTTAAATGGGGTTTTTAGAACTAAACAAAATGCTTCAAACGTCAAGATTTTGAACAAACTCGGCATGTTCTTTTATAAAATTAAAACGGAACTCAGGGTCTTTTCCCATAAGTTGCACAAATGTTTTCTCGGTATTTTCGCAGTCACCTATTGCTACCCTAATAAGTGATCGACTTTGGATGTCCATTGTTGTTTTCTTTAAGTCGGCAGCAGGCATTTCGCCCAATCCTTTAAATCGGCCAATTTCGTGTTTGTGGCCATTAAGTTTTTCGATGATTTTATCTTTCCCCTGATCATCGAGAGCATAAAACATCTTTTTCCCAAAATCGATTCTATATAGCGGGGGTTGGGCAATGAATAAATGTCCATTGGTGATAAGTTCCGGAAGATAACGATAAAAAAAGGTTAAAAGAAGGGTGCAAATATGCGCCCCGTCCACATCGGCATCCGTCATGATAATAATTTTTCCATAACGCAATTTGCTATAATCAAACTTTGGAGATATTCCTGTGCCAATTGCAGAAATGATATTTTGGATTTCCGTGTTAGCAAGTGCCTTCGCCATAGTAGCAGTTTGCACATTTAGGATCTTCCCGCGAATAGGAAGAATAGCTTGGGTTTTGCGGTCACGAGCCTGTTTACTGGAACCGCCTGCCGAATCACCTTCACAGATAAATAGCTCTGCTTTGTTTTTATCCGTGGTGGCGCAATCGGATAGCTTGCCTGGGAGATTAAGGCGATGAGAAATATTTGTTTTACGCTGGACAGCTTCCTTAGCCTGTCGACTAGCTATCCTGGCTTGTGCTGAAAGGATGACGCGGTTGGCAATCTTATCCCCCATCGTCTGGTTCTCAAGCAAGTGATGCTCTAGCGAGTGTTTTACGACTGACTCAACCTGAGATGTAATGTCCGAATTAAGACGTCCCTTCGTTTGGCCTTGAAACTCGACCTCTCCCTGAAGATAAACATTGATAAGAGCAATAAGGCCTTCGCGAACGTCGTCACTTGTAAGACTGGTGATTCCTTTCGGTAATAGATTGCGCCGGTCGGTATAAGAGCGTAGTGCCTTGGTAATACCATTACGGAAGCCAGTTTCATGGCTGCCACCGTCTACTGTCTTTATGGAATTGGCATAAGAATGGATTATTGTTTCGGTAGCAGATGTCCATTGGAAGACAGTCTCTAACCGTATTTTTTTGTCATCCTTTTCTACGTAAAAGAGGGTGTCAGTCAGGGCAGGGCGTTTACCAATGATTTTTCCAATGTAATCCTGAATACCGTTGGGATAATGAAACACTTTTTTTTCACCGAAGCCACTAACCACTACCTTTAGTCCTTTATTTAGAAAAGCTTTTGATTCAGCTTGTTCTAGAATTAATTTTGTATTGAAATCTGTTTTTGGGAAGATTATTGGGTCAGGTCTAAAATAAACTGAAGTGCCATAAGATCTGACAGCCTTTCCCTTTTTGAGTTTTGTGGTGGCTTTGCCTTTGGAGTAAGATTGGATCCATTCAAAGCCATCTCGTCTGGATGTTGCTACCAATTTCTCACTCAAGGCGCAAACGACAGCCATACCCACACCATGGAGTCCACCTGAAACTTTATAGTTATCATTACTAAATTTTCCACCCGAATGTAGGGTGGTAAATAGAACTTCCATCGCACTCTTTTTAGTTTTTTTAAATTTATCAATTGGAATACCGCGCCCGTTGTCTTTTATGGTAATTCCTTGATCCTTTTCAAGTGTAACCTCAATTAATTCACAGTGACCGTTAAGGGCTTCATCAACACAATTATCGAGAATTTCCCAAACCAAGTGATGGAGTCCGGTGGATGTAGTGGAACCTATGTACATTCCGGGTCGCCGACGGACTGGCTCCAGCCCTTCAAGGACCTGTAAGTTTTTAGCGTTATAAGTTGCCATTGATTTCCGTGTTATTTGATTCCTATTATTTTTTTACGCTTGGATACGATGACTCCCTGACCTCCACGGTTGCAAAGACGAACGTTTTTGATATTTATCTCTTTTGTCTTCCCATCATCAAAAATGAGGGTCGCTCGACCCTTCTCATTGGTGACTTTGAAGCCAGCCAAACTACTATTAACCAGTTTCATGAGACGCGAACCCATACCAGCACCTGTAAGTACTGATATTTGATCAACAGGAACTACAATACCCTTGCCATTTACAGATGCCATAAATAGTCGGTCTCCAGTTACCAGGGAGAATCCAGCTATTCGGGCATTATTTTTTAAACTCATTAATTTTCGTCCAGATCGAGTAGTTTCTATGAGGTTCCTTATCGGAAAGCGAAACCCATAGCCGGAGCTACCTATGATAAGACCTTCGAGTTCACCTTTATTTTCTCCTGCGAAACGGAGTCGAGTTTGTCGACTGGACTTTTCTAAAGAATTTTCATGTGGGGAAACCCTTCCTGCGGAGGTGGCAAGTTCAGCCGGGTCAAGTGAAAGTACTGATACAACCTTTTCGCCATCAACGAATTTGAAAAAATTTTGAACCGGTTCCCCAAATCCAGCTCGGGTGTAAGGAAGATTATATATTTTGCAGACGTATACCATTCCTTGTGAGGTAAAAAATGCCATTAATTCACGAGTGTTCGCTTTGACTGTTGCAAGAAGACCATCGTTTTCTTTATATTTTAGAGTACTTGGGTCTGTAACGCTCTTAAACTTTCGCAACCAGCCATTTCTACTTACCACAAGATAGGCATCTTCATGTTCGATGAAATCTTCGGCGTTGTATTCGACCAATTCTATAGTTTTTATCTTGGTTCGTCGTTTGTCACCAAACTTTTCACTAATTTCTTTAAATTCGCTATTTACTAGAGACCATTTTTTTTTGCTTGAGCTTAATGTGGCTTGGATTTGTTTTTTCTCTTTTAACTTTTCTTTTTGTTCGGCAATAATTTTTTCAATTTCCATTGAGACCAGTCGGTATAGAGGAATTTCGAGAATTGCCGATGCCTGCTCATCACCCAATTTGAACCCCTTCTTCAACTTATTATGCGCCTCTTGTTTTGATCTAGAAGAACGGATCATCTTTAGAGCTTTATCCAAGCCTTTAAATATAGTTACAAATCCATCAAGGATATGTAGACGTTTTACAATAATAGAAAGTTCGTACTTTAGCCTACGAGTAATTACGTCTTTGCGGAAATCAAGAAAATTACGACAAATTTCCCTGATAGACAGACGTGCTGGTTCGCCGTTGGGCTTGAGGCAGTTGAAATTCAACTGAAAGTTGTTTTCAAGATCAGTGTGTCGAAGAAGATAGGTCATGATCTTTTCGGTATCGCTGCCCTGTTTGACTTCAAGTACGATACGCATGTTTTCGTCACTTTCATCCCGGACATCGACAAGCGGGGGAAGCTTTTTCCCGATTATGAGTTCCGCTATCTTTTCTATTAAACGGGCTTTGTTCACTCCGTAAGGAATAGCATAAATAATAACTTGCTGTTTACTTCGCTGGAGTTCTTCGACCTTCCACTCTCCCCGTATTTTTACTGAACCTGAACCCTGCTCGTAAGCCTTTCTGATTTCTAGTTTAGAATTTAGAATTATTCCACCACCTGAAAAATCTGGTCCTTTGATATGCTTCATCAATTGGGCAGCAGTAATTTCTGGGTCTTTAATCATGGCGGTTAAGGCTGCCATCACTTCACGCAGGTTGTGGCTGGGGAAAGAACAAGCCATGCCTACAGCAATCCCAGAGGAGCCGTTAATCAATAAATTAGGTATGCGAGAGGGGAGAACGATGGGTTCCTTTAACGTATTATCGTAGTTAGCTCGGAATTCTACAGTTTCTTTCTTAAGGTCGTTAAGGATGTATGCTGTGATGGGTGTCAACTTGCCCTCTGTGTAACGATACGCGGCGGGAGCATCTCCGTCGACAGAACCAAAGTTTCCCTTTCCGTCTATAAGTGGATATCTCATGGAAAAATCCTGCGCCATACGTACCATTGATTCATAAGTAGAGGCGTCACCGTGAGGATGATATTTACCTAGGACTTCACCAATAATTTTTGCTGACTTTACAGGCTTAGCAGTGGCATTAAGCCCTATGTTTTCCATTGCGTAAAGAATACGACGGTGTATTGGCTTGAGGCCGTCTCTGACATCCGGAAGTGAACGGGAAACAATAGTTGACAGGGCGTAGGTCAAAAAACGATTTTCTAACTCTAATTGTAGGTCTGATTCTTTTTCAATACTCATAGTTTACTAAATTAGTAAGTTAGTGGTGGCGTGGTGCGTGAAGATTGAAAGATCAAATCTAGAGTTTGGTAATTTTTATGAAGATTCTTGATTAAAACTCTTTCAATTAAAAAGAGTTAGACAAACAGCTTACAAATGATTAAAAATAGATGTTTAAAACAGGTGGTCAATATGTAGTGTTATCCTTTCAAATTTATACAATATGTAGGACTTTAAGGCAAGAAAAATCAATAACTAACAGGAGAATTTGTAGGTAGAAACTGATATGGCATTTGAATTTAACCATGATTAGCGTACTTTAAAACCTTTTTTGAGAAGAACCATCTTATACGCACCGATTGCCTTGCAATCGGGTATTGTGGATTCTATATAAAGCTATTAGTTTAATGTAATTTATTCTTCTCGTTTGGTCGAAAGCAATTTTCGCTTAATTATAAGGGGTTCAATATTATGTCGGATCAAGAATTAGAGGTAAAGGTTTTCACCGAGTTGAAAACAGTTATGGATCCGGACTTACATAAGGACATTGTGAGTCTGGGGTTTGTTAAAAATATGAATGTTAAGGATGGCGACGTTAAGTTTCAGGTGGAATTGACCACACCGGCCTGCCCTGTCAAAGAGCAACTTAAAACAGAATGTGAAACAAAGGTCTCTTCCGTGGAGGGGGTGAAAAGTGTGGATGTGGAAATGACGGCCGTGGTCCGTGCAGCAGAACATAGCCAGCCAATTCTGACAGAAGTGAAGAATATTATTGCCGTGGCCAGCGGGAAGGGCGGAGTCGGTAAGTCTACGGTCAGCACTAATCTGGCTATAGCTTTACAGATGAGCGGCGCAAAAGTAGGACTGATGGATGCTGATATCTATGGTCCGAGCATTCCCCAAATGTTGGGTATCCCGATTTCTCCTCCTAAAGGTGGGCCTGATAATAAATTTTTTCCCCACGAACAATACGGGCTCAAAGTAGTTTCTGCAGCGTTTCTTCAGAAGGAAGGGCAACCCCTCATGTTAAGAGGGCCGATGTTGGGGGGAATCATCCAGCAATTCTTGCAGAATGTTGAGTGGGGCGAACTCGACTACCTGGTGATTGACCTCCCTCCAGGAACAGGCGACGTGCAGCTTACACTCACGCAGCGCGCCCCGCTTTCTGGTGCTGTGGTTGTTACGACGCCGCAGGAAGTGAGCTTGATCGACGCAGCAAAGGGAGTGAAAATGTTTGAAGCCGTGAAAGTACCGCTCCTGGGAATCGTGGAAAATATGAGCCATTTTATTTGTGATGGCTGTGATAAAAAACACCATATTTTTAAATCTGGAGGTGGCAATGCATTGGCTGAAAAATTTAAAATCCCTTTCCTGAGCGAAATACCATTGGTAGGTGGGGTGGTGGATGGTGGGGATAAAGGTGTCCCCGTTATTATGTCAGACCCTAACTCTCCGGCAACAAAAGCCTATCAAGAATTGGCAGGGCAGGTTGCAGCTCAGTTGAGTATTCTTCATGCTAATAAGGACAAGCCGGCGTCTTCTTTCGAGCTTGCTTGGGAGGGTTAAGTTAATGGCTGAAGAAAAACCTACCCAGAGTGCTGGTCCCGCGCCAAAGGATATTCGGCAGATAGATCCGACCAAGTTGGGGATTTCCTGGACCGATGGACACGAATCAGTCTACAGTGTGAGACACTTGCGCCAGAACTGTCCTTGTGCGAATTGCATTGATGAGTGGACAGGAGTTAAGAGACTTGATCCAAACTCAGTACCTGAAAGTATCCGTCCCACCAAACTGCACTCTGTGGGTCTATACGCGATACAGTTTTCCTGGACCGATGGACATGATACGGGTCTCTATTCGCATGATTTAATGCGGAAACTGTGTCAATGTGTTGCATGCCAGTAGATAAAAGAACTTATCTCAATTTTTGGCTTGTCAATTAGTAAAATATATTGCATGCTGCTTCCGAATGGAGGATTTATAAATGGAAAAGCCACTAATCAAGCCCTCATTTGAAAAGCAATTTTGCGTTCACGAAAATGCTGTGACTCTTGATTACGATATTGGTATTGAGCACTGTCCATTCTGTGGTGCTTTGGGACATTACAACATGGATGTTGATCAAATCGAGTGGACCCTGCCGGAGTACCTCCAGAAGCAGGAGTTAAACTGAATAGAAAATTCTCATTTTAAAACTGATCTTTGAAATATAAAAAGCCTGCGGTTGTGCCTGCAGGCTTTTTATATTTGTTCTGTTTATTTTTCTTGTGGCATTTTAAACAGACACAGGGTGACATAGGACTTTGCTAGGCTCTTCTGGTCGATTTCTTCACTTTAACGATTCCCAGACAACCTAGTCTAAAAGGTCTTGTTACCAGTCTAGTTATATTATATGACTACTGCTTCGCCGCATATGGCCTCAAGTTTGCTTAATTACATTCCTACTTTTTCCCGCACTTCATCCATCAGTTTGCCGTCTATAACTGTGATACCTCTTTCCTTGGCAAAGTCGAGCACTGTTTTCTTTGCCATGTTTCTCACAAAGAAAGGGACACGCTGGATACGTTCTTTAGCGTCCTCAGTCCATTCGATATTCCCTTCGGCCGGGGCTCCTTTTTTAAGCTCTTCTTTACCTTCCGCTAATGCTCCTGACACAACGCCCATTGGGGTGCTTGCAGCTTCAGCGGCAGTTGTTCCAACCTGCACGCCGAGCTTACTAACAAACTCAGTCTCAAATTTGTTAGTAAGCATAGCGATTGAATGACCACACTTTTTGCACTTAAACTTCATTACCAGATTTTTTTTCTCCTCCGGCATGATACCTTCTGTCTGTGTTTCCATTTTTTCATCACAGGGAATACAAAGAAATTTCATCACTCCTCCTAAATGAGTGTGTTGTTTAATGAGGGTAAATATTAAGTTTAACCCGTTTAAGAATATATTAACTAATATAGTTAAATCGATTCCAGAATTTTATCTACCACTGAGCTTATGGCTTTACCGGTTACCGAGTCCTTATTGTCCATGTAGTAAAGTGACCCCGAATCAGTTTTACGACCAATTCTCGTATCGAAAGGAATTTTTCCAAGATATGAGATATTCTTTTGTTTTGCTAGTTCTTCTACATTATCCCCTTCAAAAAGCGGGCCCTCTTTTTCACAATGAGGGCAAGTATATCCGGCCATATTTTCGACAAGTCCAATAATAGGGACCTCCATTTTATTATTTTTAGTAATGGACTTTGAAACAATATGTTGCGACAGTGGGGAGGGAATAGTTATTTCTACCACACCAGCTAGTTCAGGAATTAGACTGCGGATATTGTCTATGCGGTCAGATCCTGGTGGCATGTCGATGAGCAAATAATCCAAGTCGCCCCAGTCTGTATCGGCTACCAATTCGCGAAGAGCAGTTGATTCCATCGTGCTAACCCAAACGGCCGTTGCGTCAGCTTCTTCGGTCCACATCACTGGAGAATCAGGACTCGATAACAACATGTCCATCGACATCAACTTAATACCGTGTACGCCGTTGCCAGGTTGGACTCCTTTTTCATCTATTATAAGTTTATGACTATTTCTCACGCCTAATAAATGGCAGATACTGGGTCCATTTAAATCAGCGTCAAGAATACCCACTGAATGACCTCTATCTACTAGGCAGGCAGCTACATTGGCAGTTAGAGAACTTTTGCCCACTCCACCCTTGCCACTCATAAGGGCTACTTTATATTTGATTCGGTCAAGTCGGGATCTTAGTTTTTCTCCTAAAGCCTGAACCTGCTCTATAATATTTGACCCACCATCGCCAGCAATATCCTCATAGGTCTTCATTATTTAAGTCCCCATTTTTGTAAAAAAGCAATTCGGTAAAATGATTAACGATTTATTTTATATAAAAACCGGTCTATTTGAAAGGATAGACTTTCTTTATATTTTTAGTTGACTAGGTTTCCTGACATCATTTACATTAATTGGTTTGAGGCGAACGGTTTTTTTAAATTAATTTCTAAATGTTTATTTTATGTCTCTTTCCAAAGAAGACCGACAACTCATTGAAGAAGAAGAACGACTCTTCTATGAAACAATCGAAATGCTAACGGAACAATTACCGGAAACTAGGTCCAAGAAGATTTTTTCCAATAAGGCTGCACGCGAATTGACGAGACAAGTTGTTAACGAATGGAATTTTGAAGAACGCCAACCTCTGGTTTCTGACGAAGCCGTAGCGCACAGAGTGTCGGACATCCGAAAAGAGTCGGATAATGTTCTTGAAGAGTTGATTGAAGAGCCTTATTTTGGGCGTGTTGTTACATCTGAAGATGACGGAAGCGAAGTTTCATTTAAAATTGGCAAGAAAAGCAATATCGAAGCAGGTATTGTTGACTGGCGCAATAGCCCGATTTCTGGACTATTCTTCAACTATAAGCAAGGTGAAGAGTTTTTCGAAACAATCAATGAGCGTGAAAGGTGTGGCCAGATTAAAATTCGAAGAACCTACAAGACAGATAAAGGAGCTCTAATACAAATAGGCACTCCAGATGGAATGTTCCGTCGTGTGGATAATGGTTGGGTAAGGCTCGGCTCGGAACAGGAGATAGCGGCACACCGTTCACGTGGAATCCAGTCCAATGAAAAGCGTTTGCCAAATATCCTTTCATTAATTACCAGTGAACAATTTGAAATGATTACTACTGATCCTGATAGACCTGTAATTGTGCAAGGTTCAGCAGGATCTGGGAAAACAACCGTAGCGCTTCACCGCCTAGGTTGGTTGCTCCACAGGGGGAATTCACACGTCAGTGTAGAAAATACGCGAGTGGTAGTAATGAACAAATCACTACAGGTATATGTGTCCTCCACACTTCCGTCAATGGGTATTAATGGAGTTCAAACAGTCACTTTCAACAGCTGGGCTCTGGCAATTATTCGCAATGCCATCAAGGGAAAAATATTTTTTAAATTTAGAGACTTGCCTGAATTTATAGAGAAGATTAAATTTTCTGATGGTATTCTCAAAGCCTTGTCAAGATTTGTTGAGCAGAGAGTAAGAGACACCGATGCCGCTATTTCTAAAGAACTTTTCGCACACGAAGGCCTGCTTGAAATCTGGAAGAAAAGCCACAATAAGGCGCTTCGACCTAGGTTAAAAGATTTTATGCATAATGTGAGTGGAGCAAATTTACCTGATCAGGAAAAGCAGACCACATTAGATTTCATCCAGAATCTGTTAATCAAACAGGAAGATTATGTTGGTGATCTTTATAATTTATTATCAGATAAAACATTGCTGAGTTGTTTTTTGCCAACAGAGATAAAACTTAAAGAACACCTTGCATATCTAGGTCGTATGATAGAAAAGAACAGAAGAAAAAATCATCTGGATTACTATGATATGTCACTTATTTTAAGATTAATCCAGCTTAAAAATGGAGGACTGCCTGACAAAAACCGAGGAATCTCAAGACTTGATCATTTGGTTATTGATGAAGTCCAAGATTTTGGGCCAGTAGAGTTTGCGATTATGGTGGATGCGGTCGAGGACAAGCGGCACCTTACTATTGTGGGTGATGTTTCTCAGAAAATTTTATTTTCTAGGAAATTTATTGGATGGGATAATATTCTTAATAATCTAGAAATCAAAAAAGACGAACTCATTCTCCTTGAAGTTTCCTTTCGCTGCACGGTGCCCATCATGAACTTGGCTAGAAAAGTTGAAGGGCGGAAAGACCCTGTTGCTTTTGGACGACCGGGTAACGCTGTAACCTGGCATAGGGCAATTAACCATGATGAATTTTTAGAAACACTGGCATCCTGGACGAATGATCTTTTACAAAAAGATCCTTACAAACTAGTGGCTCTTGTATGCAGGTATCCAAAGCAGGCAATGGAGTTGAAGGAGGAGTTAGAAGGTATGGTTTCTCATGAAGTCCGGGTGGGACATCGAGATCAATTTACTTTTGAGCCAGGAGTGATTGTTTCAAATATTCACCAGGTGAAAGGACTTGAGTTTGATGCAGTGGCTTTAATTGAGCCCTCTGAGCATTTTTATCCTGAAGGACAGAGCGAGAGCCGTAACATGCTTTATGTTGGAGTTACTCGAGCCGAGGATGATCTCCTTATCATAGGGAAGAGCACTTTTTCAAAAATACTTTCGCAGTAATTATTAGTTGAGCACTCCAATAACTCGTCACTTCTTGTTTTACTTAAAGTCTCTGTGGAGTTAAAAACGGGATACATGTTTTATTGTTAGTTGTATTAAGAAAGGTCAAGCTTTAGAATTTTTTATGTGAGTCAGGATTCCACTTGACGTCATAAAAGGCTATAAAAACTCAGGAGTTCTAACGCTAGAAAACTGTCTATATTATCTCAGCAAGGCTATATAGGGCAGGCGCGTTGCACTAAAGCCAGCACTTTTTTCATTACAGCTAACATCCTTTATGGGGAATATATGTGGAACGAAAAATAAAACTGCTTATAGAGTTTGATGGCAGTTCCTACCATGGGTGGCAATTTCAGGATAACGGACTCACCGTTCAAGAAGTCCTGGAAAAATGCATTTACCAGGTTGTCAAGAAAAAGACCACAGTGCATGGCTCAAGCCGAACCGATGCTGGAGTCCATGCTGAGGGTATTGTGGCCCACTTCACTACCGTCTCAAAAATGACGGAAGTCGAATTTTTGAAAGCTTTTAATAGTTTACTTCCTCACGATATAGTCATTAAGGAAGTTTCAGTTGTGCCTATGGATTTTGACGCACGCAACTCGGCTGGAAAAAAAATTTATCGATATACAATTCTTAATCGTCACTACTCTTCAGCGCTTTTATATCGAAGGTGCCTTTTCGTGCCTTTCCCTCTGAACATTTCTGCCATGAGGCGGGCAAAAAACTATTTAGTTGGCAAACATGACTTTACATCTTTTCGCGCTGCAAACTGCGGGGCAAAAAGTCCTGTCAGAGAAATATGTAAAATAGACCTTATTAAGAAAGGTGATTTTGTTTACCTGATTTTCGAGGGAGGAGGATTTCTTAAGCATATGGTGCGAAATATAGTGGGTACTTTGATCCAAGTAGGAAAAGAGAAGATTAAAGCACCTGACGTAAAACGTATTCTTGACTCAAGGGACCGCAGGCAGGCAGGCCCAACTGCTCAACCCCAAGGGTTATGCTTGGTGAAAGTCGAATATGCTAAAAGTCGTAAATCGTTGGGAAAGGGACAATAAACGATGATGCTATTTTATTTAAAATTTAAGATAAAAAGTATAGTAGCCTAGCGCGGGGTGAGTTTCTTACCATCTGGGTCGAATATTTTGTAGCCCTTGCTTCCGCGTTTAGACATTAAATATTTTACTGCGGTTTGCATGACCCCGATTCCATAAGTCACACTTCTTCGAAAACTGATTGATGAAGCTTCATCAAAATACTTTGCTGGGCAAGAAACCTCCCCTACGCTAAAACCAAAATACATCGTTTGTAAAAGCATTTCGTTGTCGAAAACAAAATCGTCTGAGTTTTCCAATAGAGGGATTTTTTCAAGAACTTTGGCGCTGAAGGCTCTATAGCCAGTATGGTATTCAGATAGCTTTTGCTTAATGATTAGATTCTCAGCTGTGGTTAGAAAACGATTAGCAATATACTTATAAAGTGGCATTCCCCCCTGGAGAGCTTTATTCCCAAGAATACGTGAGGCAATTACTGCATCGAAAACGTCATAAGCTATCATCGAAGCCATGGCGGTAATAAGTTTAGGAGTGTACTGGTAGTCAGGGTGGAGCATAATGATAATATCAGATCCTAATTGTAGCGCTTCTTGATAGCAGGTTTTTTGGTTACCTCCATAACCTTTGTTTGTCAGATGTACGAAGGTTTTTATATTAAGTTCGCGGGAGACTTCGGCGGTGCGATCTTGACTTGCGTCATCAGTCAGAATGATTTCGTCAACGATATCGTTGGGAACTTCGTTGTATGTTTTTTTTAGTGTTTTCTCGGCATTGTATGCCGGCATAATCACGGTGACGCGTTTTCCATTGATCATAGTTATTTCTCAGAGAAAACTTGATAAGGAGAGGAAGTGATGGTTTGCTGAAAATGCATGCGAACGATATTTTTTTAAAATACCATGCTAAATATGTGGGAACATGTACTCTTTAACTTATCTTCCCCTAGATACTAAAATTTATTATCGAGCTTTACAGTACTAAGGGGCACAGGTTGTATAAAGAAAATTCACCCATTATCATAAGATAATAGAAAAAATTTTCAACCCAATTTATGCCGATTTAAATTCATGTAGCATCTTTATCTTTCTTCTTGCGTGAATTGTAGTCATTGGTTAGTCTCTAGTTTTTGGATCCTATTAAATAAAAATAGTTTTTCATGAAGGTTGTATAATTTCTCTTTATTAACTTCTGAAAGAGCCTTGAAATGAGTAAGAATTTTACAATTGCATTGCTTCCCGGTGACGGTATAGGGCCCGAAGTAATTCATGAGGCTGTTAAAGTCTTACGGGTGCTGGAAGAGAATCAAGGTTTGAAGCTAACCTTAGATTACTTATCGGTAGGTGGCGCAGCTTATGAAAAGGAGGGGCATCCATTGCCAGAGAATACCTTGGATATGGCACAAAAAGCTGACTCGGTTTTACTTGGTGCTGTAGGAGGGCCGAAATGGGAGAAGATCGACTTTTCTCTCCGACCTGAACGTGCTCTTTTAGGACTACGTTCCAATTTAAACCTGTATGCTAATCTTCGCCCCGCAAAAATTTTTCCAGCTTTAGTCAATGCGTCCTCCTTGAAGCGAGAATTGGTTGAGAACCTCGATATTTTGGTTGTTCGAGAGCTTACTGGTGGCATTTATTTTGGAGAACCTAGAGGAGTAGAAACTTTAGCTGATGGCACCCGAAAGGGCTTTAATACGCTAGTTTATACTGAAGAAGAAATTAAAAGGATTGGTCGTGTCGCCTTCGAAGTGGCTCGGAAGAGAAGTAAAAAAGTGGTATCAGTTGATAAGGCTAATGTTCTTGAGGTTACCGGACTTTGGCGAGAGGTTATGACCGAACTTCATAAAGAATATCCTGATGTTGCCCTAGATCATATGTATGTTGACAACTGTGCTATGCAGCTGATCCGTGCTCCAAAACAGTTCGACGTAATAGTTACCACCAACATGTTTGGAGATATTCTAAGTGATGAGGCATCTATGCTTACGGGTTCCATTGGAATGCTACCTTCGGCCAGTTTAGGAAGAGGGACAGCGATGTATGAACCGATTCATGGAAGTGCACCCGATATAGCAGGGAAAGGGCTGGCCAATCCTTTAGCTACTATTTTATCTATCGGTATGATGTTCAAGTATTCGTTTGATCAGGAGAAAATGAGCATAAAAATAGAATCTGCAGTTGAATCTGTTTTGAATCAGGGGTTCCGCACCCGTGATATCATGTCAGAAGGTATGATCGAGGTAAGTACTCAAGAAATGGGTGACGAGGTTATAGCAGAACTTGAAAAACAACTTATTTAATTTTACATCTATTATATTTTAAGTAATGGTTAAAAAAGATAAATATAAAATCGCTGTAGTGGGTGCTACAGGGGCTGTTGGTCGAAGGATGGTTTCGATTCTTGAAGAACGAAATTTTCCAGTGGCTTGTCTAACGGCGTTGGCTTCCGCTAGGTCAGTGGGCAGAACATTATCTTTTCGGGGACAGGATATCGCAGTGGGAGAACTTAAGGAGGACTCCTTTAAGGGGATAGATATCGCCCTTTTTTCTGCAGGTGCTTCCGTTAGTAGACAATACGCTCCAATAGCTGTTAAGTCGGGCTGCGTTGCTATTGATAATAGCAGTGCTTGGAGGATGAAAAAAGAAGTTCCCTTGGTCGTTCCAGAAGTCAACCCATCTTCTTTGGGAAAGATTTGGGGGATCATCGCAAACCCGAATTGTTCAACCATCCAAATGGTAGTCGCACTAAAACCCATCCATGACAAGTATCGTATTCGAAGGGTTGTTGTCTCGACTTACCAATCCGTTTCTGGATCAGGGTATAAAGCCATAGAGGAACTAGAGCAACAAAGCAGAGACATCCTTGAAGGGAAGCCAGTTCAAAAGAACGTGTATCCTCATCAGATCGCGTTCAACTGTTTACCGCACATAGATGAATTTCTAGAAAATGGCTACACAAAGGAAGAAATGAAAATGGTGAACGAAACGCGAAAAATTTTGGGAGACGAAATGATAGAAATTTCCCCAACCACTGTTCGTGTGCCAGTGTTTTATTCCCATTCCGAGGCGATAAACGTCGAGACCGAATTGCCCATAAAGGCAAATGAGGTTAAAGACCTTTTGTCTTCATCTCTAGGAATTTCCGTAGTGGATAATCCGAATAAAAACGAGTATCCCCAGGCTATTAAAGCTTGTGGTAAGAAGGATGTGGTAGTGGGAAGAATTCGTGAGGATCTTACTAGGGCTAATGCGATCAATTTTTGGGTTGTTTCTGATAATCTCCTGAAGGGGGCAGCTTATAATGCAGTGCAAATAGCCGAATTGCTCCTTAAGCAGGTAAGCCCTTAAAGATATTCTCTTAATATTTCCCCTAACAAACCTTGACAAGAGGTGCTTAGTAAGTTTATATAAAAACAGCATTATGTAAAATTTAGGTCGATAGAAACTTTCAAATCAATGCTTTTTTGAGGAATGAGCCATGGCTGAAAAACCTGGAGTCAATAACCCAGAACATGTTACTGGATCGGGAGACTCGGAGGCCAAAGAAATTAAAGAACTACTTTCCATAGCCTCACATGAGAGAAGAAATCTTCAGCTTCTCGTCGAATATTTTGAAAAGAAAATTCCTGAATTGGATGAGCGAAAGCAATTCTTCGACAGGATAAGCTCGCAAGTTCCCGAGTCACTCCAAAAACTAGACTCAATTAGTTCTCAGATTGAAGAAATAAAAACTTTTGATGTTCGTGTTCGTGATTTTCAACGGGTGGCTAAAGACATAGAGTCTAACCACTCAACCCTCAAGCGTGAGTTAGAAGAACTCCACCTCCTTAGCGAGCATATAGACCAAAAAATTAGAGCCCTGCAACAGCAGAGAGGTCTTGTGGAAAAAGCCAATGAAGATGCTGGACGCCTTAATGTCTTGGTTTGGGACATGGATTCTAAGATCAAAAAGCTGTCAGAAGAAACCAAGCTCATCAAAAATACCGACCGTAATATTAACCGACTGGAGCACATGTTGGAAAACGTAGAACCGCAGGTAGCTGAAATCATCAGCTTCCGGGATACCATGAGAGCTGCAACGGGACGAGTCAAGGAAATGAAGGATACATGTAGGGAACTGGATAATCGTTACGAAACAATCGTGCAGGAAAAGTCAGTGGTAGAGGGATACACACGGGATACGGAAGAAATGAAAGTTACCCTGGAGAAGCTACAGGGTAATTACGAAAAAGTTCTTGGTCAAGGCCACATTATTGAGGAGGCTCGTGAAACTCTCAACCGTATAACACAGGATATTAGTAATTTAAAAATTGAGTCTAAAAATATCTCGGTAAAGAACGAGATGATAAGGAGTATCAGCGGTAGGTTGCGCGACTTAGATTCTTTGGCCATTGATGTTGATACCAAAATCAACAAAATCCGCGATAATAGCGTGGTAGTCGACGAAACAGAAGAGAAGATAAATAAACTGAATTCTTTCGTTATTAACAACCTGAGTAATAAGATGAAATTGCTCAAGGAAGACATGAAGAGTATTGATTTAGCCAATGAAAAGATGAGCCGTTTCAGTGTAATAGCAGAGGAAGCGGAACAAAAAGTTATGGGATTAGATGAAGAAATTAAAAAAGCAGATGCCATTGAAGCCACTGTAATTAAAGTGCAGGCGCTCAAAGAGTCAACTGCATCACAGATGGATGAGCTCATCCGAAAACGACAGTTAGTGGATCAGGTAGAAAAAAAAATAAATGATTTAAGTTCTCTGGTTATCAGCTTAGATGTGAAAATTGAAACTCAGGTGCAAAGGAAGGCCGTCGTCGAAAAGATGGAGAAGAAATTAGATGGGCTTGATTTCTTCATCGAAGAAGCAAATATAAAAATTGCCAAAGTTTCAAAAAAGGTTGACTTTCTGGATAAAATCGATCAGCGGCTTGAGGAGCTGAAGGGCACGGCCACCACAGTTGAAGAGAAGATTCTCGACATGGTGAAAGAAAAAGCAGCCCTTGACGACCAAGAAAAACGGATGAATAACTTGACTTCCAAGCTTAGCATCATGGAGATCGAGTTACGGTCCAAGTTCTCGGATGTTCAAGAAGCTAAGGATGACGTTAGTAAAATTGATGGTTTACGTCAAGATTTGACGCAGGTGGCTGTAAACTTCGAGGAAAAAATTGAATTACTGAATAAGGAAAATATACGTTTGCAGACAACTGAAAAAAAGATGCAGGACATGAATATTTTGGTTAACGAATTGCGGGCTAGGCAGGAGGTTCTTGACGAGAAAGAAGAACTGATGCTTGGTGCAGAAAAGAAAGTGAATGAACTGGCTGGTATGATCAGCCAGATTGAAGCTCGTATAAAACAGGTTGGAGTGGGAGAGGAAAAAGTTCGCGAAACTCAGCAGGCTCTTGCTGAACTTGAAGCTGTTATTGCCCGCGTCCACTCTGAAAAGGATCGTATTAAAGAGGAAGAAGAAAACCTAGACAGGATAAACCATAATATCGAGAAACTCACCTTAATTACTGAGGAAGCAGAATCAAAGATTGATGTGCTTAATCGACGAATAAATACTCTCGATGTAGTCGAGAAACGGTTGAGTAACCTTAATATTCTTGCTGAAGATGTGGATGTAAAAATACGTAACCTGCGCAAAGAGGAAAATACTATTCAAAAAGCGGGCGAATATGTTGGTGAATTGAAGTTTCTTATCAGTGAGATTGACAAGAAAAGAGAGAGTTTAGGCTGAATTAAAAACTCAGAGGTCAAGCCGATACCCTGCGTCGAGATTTTAGGGACGGATCCCCCTGCACCCAACCCGCCAGTACTTGTCCAACGATATGGTAAGTCGTTGGGCTCCTGACCACTTGATGACATTTGATTTTCAGATAAATTTGAAGGCTAAGAATATCTGTTTATTGTATTTCCTTCTGGTTTAATTATGAGTCATAGGGTCCATTCAGATAGAACCGTTTATTAATTTAGGGGAGTGCCTTTATGGCAGAAGAGTTGCTGGGTATCTTAGGTGGGAGTGGTTTGTACTCGATGAAAGAATTGAAAGTCATTGAAAAAATTTTTGTGGAAACCCCTTTTGGGCCACCATCTGATAATGTGGTTATTGGTGAACTGAGTGGAGTGCGACTGGCATTTCTTCCCAGACATGGTGTGGGGCATTTCATCCCACCCTCAGAGATAAACTTTCGCGCTAATATTTTTGCTATGAAGAAGCTGGGTGTTGAGCGAATTATTTCTGTAAGTGCTGTTGGCAGTATGAAGGAAGAATTGCAACCAGGCCACTTTTCAATTCCTCATCAATTTATCGATAGAACCACTCGCCGGATTAGCACTTTTTTTACCACAGGTATGGTAGGGCATGTTGCCCTAGCCAATCCTGTGTGTCTCGATACCGCAGGAGTATTAAGTGCAGCAGCGCGCAAATCGAATGCTGTAGTTCATGATGGAGGAACCTATATTTGTATTGAGGGCCCCCAATTTTCAACTAGGGCAGAATCTAATCTTTACCGTGAATGGGGAGTTAGTGTAATTGGTATGACAAATGTAACAGAAGCTAAGCTGGCCCGTGAAGCCAGTATTTGCTACGCCACCTTGGCGTTAGTTACCGATTATGATTGTTGGAAGGAAGAAGAAGAACCAGTTACATTGGAGGCAGTGCTAGAGATTATGCACAATAATGTTGACTTAGCTCAGAAGGTGCTCAAGGAACTAGCTCCGAGATTAAAAGGTGAACGAACCTGTGGTTGTGCAACAGCTGCCCAAGATGCGGTTGTCACCGAGTCAAAAAAAATTCCCGCTCGATTAAGAGATGAGCTTTCACTTTTGTTTGGGTAGTGCGCCTGATGAATAGAAGTCGATCTAAAGAATTATTTAAAAAAGCCCACAGGCTTATGCCGGGTGGCGTTAATAGTCCAGTACGTGCGTTTAAGGCAGTGGGAGGGGAACCTATTTTTCTTGAGAAAGCAGCTGGTGCCAGAGTATGGGATGTGGATGGCAATGAATATATTGATTATATTGCTTCATGGGGGCCTCTCATATTCGGTCACGCGCATCCACAAATTGTTGATGCGTTAAAGCTTCAGGCGGAAAGAGGAACCAGTTATGGTACGCCCACCGAATTAGAAATAGAACTGGCCGAACGAGTGGTTTCGCTAGTCCCCTCTGTAGAAGCAGTTCGCATGGTTAATTCTGGCACCGAAGCTATAATGAGTGCTATACGTCTTGCAAGAGGTGTGACTAAACGCGATAAGATAGTCAAATTCGAGGGATGTTACCACGGTCATGTGGACAGTATGTTGGTTAAGGCGGGGTCTGGGCTTGCATCTCTAGGGATCCCGGAGTGCCCAGGTATCGTTGAGGATTTAGCAAAAAATACGCTAACGCTTTCTTATAATAGTATTGAGCAAGTCAAGAATCTTTTTGCTGCTGAAGGAAATAAAATTGCCTGCCTCATAGTTGAACCAATTGCAGGAAACATGGGTGTTGTCCCTCCTCAACCTGGATTTCTCGAAGGCTTGCGCGAGGTAACGAGTAAGGCTGGGGCGGTTCTAGTTTTTGATGAAGTCATTACAGGGTTTCGTGTAGCTCCTGGAGGAGCACAGGCTATTTACAAGGTGCAACCTGACCTAACTTGTCTTGGAAAAATTATTGGAGGTGGGCTTCCCGTTGGAGCTTATGGTGGATCAAAACAGTTGATGGATAATATTGCCCCGATAGGAGCAGTTTACCAGGCTGGAACGCTATCAGGAAATCCACTGGCTATGACTGCGGGAATTGAGATGTTGAAATTACTTTCTGCACCATCAGTTTACGAAGAGTTGGAGCGCAAATCAGAAAAACTTTGCGCTGGTTATGAGTCTAATGTAGAAAAATTAGGAATTAAAGCTCGCTTCACCCGAGTAGGTTCAATGTTTTCAATGTTTTTTACAGATCAAGAGATTATAAACTTTGAATCGGTAAAATCCTCGAATATAGACTTTTTTCAATCCTACTTTACTGCACTACTTAAAGAAGGCGTTTATATCGCACCCTCACAATTTGAAGCTGGATTTATGTCGGCCGTGCATACGGATGAAGAAATTGAACAGACCATAGAAGCAAATTATAGAGCTCTAAAAATCATTTGCGAATGAGCCCACAGTAATTTTTATCATTATTGTTTAAAGAGAGGATGACATGAGCGAGATCGTTGGACTTCATGCTAGACAAATTCTCGATTCAAGAGGAAACCCCACAGTTGAAGTTGAAGTTATTTTAGATACTGGGCTGATGGGAAGGGCAGCTGTCCCCTCTGGAGCTTCTACTGGTTCGCGGGAGGCAATTGAGTTAAGAGATGGAAATCTAAAAAAATACATGGGAAAAGGTGTAGAAGAAGCCATTACGAACGTTCACGATAAAATTGGTCCAGCAATCTTGGGTTTTGATGTTACTGAGCAGGTTTTGATCGATCAACTGATGATCGATTTGGACGGGACAAAAAACAAAGCCAAGCTTGGTGCAAACGCTATCCTAGGCGTTTCTTTAGCAGTTGCTAAGGCCGCAGCAAGTGATGCAGAATTACCTTTGTACCAGTATATTGGTGGGCCCAATGCTAAGGAACTTCCTGTTCCTATGATGAACGTCCTCAATGGTGGAGCTCACGCAGACAATAATATAGATATTCAGGAATTCATGATCCTGCCTGTCGGGGCGAAGACTTTTTCAGATGCTCTCCGCGTAGGAACCGAAGTTTTTCACCACTTAAAATTGGTACTTAAAAAAAGAAACCTCAGCACTACCGTAGGAGATGAAGGAGGCTTTGCGCCAGATTTAAAGTCAAATGAAGAAGCTATCGAAGTTTTACTTGAGGGAATCCAATCTGCTGGATACAAGGCAGGTAAAGATGTATTGTTGGGTCTTGATGTTGCTGCCACTGAACTATATAGCAACAAAAAATATGCTTTGGGTGCGGAAAAAAAAGCTAAGCTTTCATCTGATGAAATGATCGACTACCTTGAAGGGTTGGTAAAAAAATACCCTATTATTAGCATTGAGGATGGTCTAGCAGAGAATGATTGGAGCGGCTGGAGAAAACTCACCCAGAGAATTGGTGATAAGATCCAAGTGGTTGGTGATGACGTTTTTGTGACTAATACTGATATTCTCGGAAAGGGTATTCAGGATGGAGTTTGTAATTCTATTCTTATTAAAGTTAATCAAATTGGTACACTTACAGAAACCTTGAATGCCATCGAAATGGCAAAGAAGGCTGGCTACACAGTGGTCATTTCGCATCGTTCAGGAGAAACCGAAGACACAACGATTTCCGATATTGCGGTGGCTGTCAATGCAGGACAAATTAAGACAGGGTCACTTTGCCGGACAGATCGAGTTGCAAAGTATAATCAGCTGTTACGGATCGAAGAGATGCTTGGCGAAATAGCGGTTTTCAGCGGTCGAGGAGTTTTTTATAATATATGTTGCTAAGGTATTTTAATACAGGCACTTTTCACCTGATTTCACGATTTTTAAAGTGCTTTAAAATTTATTAACCTGCATTACGTGTTCTTATCTTTCATGAAAAACCTGAACCTTCATCAACAGATTATCTTGCTTGCGGGGATGTTTTTTGTGTTGATGATAATTGTAGCGTTTTTCCATGAGGACGGAATTCTTACCATTTATGAGTTTGAAAATGAACTGGTCCAGTTTAAGGGGAGTAATAAAAAACTAGAAAACCAAAACCAAAAGTTACGTTATGAAATTGATGCATTAAAATCTAACCCGTTCGCGATTGAGATTCTTGCGCGAGAAAAATTAAGCATGGTTCGCCCGGGTGAGACTGTTTATCAGCTTGTTCTCCAGGAACAATCAACTGTACTTCCTACCAAAGAATAGAATTAACTGTTCTCTCAAAAATTTTAAATTAGCAAGCCAATTTATTTCAAATAGTTGGACAGGTTGTTCTGCATTATTTAAAAGGCAACCATTTCTATTATCCTGAACCCCTTTATTTGTGGTTATTTACTGGGATGTAGTTTATTTTATGTGAATTGCGTAACGCAAAAGTTAAAGTGAAAGAGGTTAAAACTTTATAAATAATTATCAAAATAGTTCATTAAAGTATTGATAATTTATATATAAATGGTAAAGTTAACTATCTTGAAATTAAGGTATTTGTCTTTTCACCCGAAGAATAAAGAGGCTTTGGGTGGTGAGTTTTCATGTCAT
>Ga0315336_1001422_pt1 | contig 46747 bp, 57 predicted proteins | sample ASW5metaG_FD_204512 | JGI IMG/M metagenome (GOLD analysis project Ga0315336, IMG submission 204512) | Ammonia-oxidizing marine archaeal communities from Monterey Bay, California, United States - ASW #5 | ecosystem: Environmental > Aquatic > Marine > Intertidal zone | place: USA: California... | reverse complement strand
GTGGTACTGATCCAGCCGATTGCGATGGAGCGTGAGCTGCGCTTTGCGATCCGGGAGGGTGGTCGCACAGTGGGTGCGGGCGTCGTCACTGAAGTGAACGAGTAGGTCCCCGAGGGGAATTAGAGAACCAGGAGTGATATGAACCAGAAAATTCGTATACGGCTAAAAGCATATGATCATCGCCTTCTCGATCAGTCGGTGGGCGAGATCGTCGAGACCGTGCGCCGCACGGGTGCGGCCTTGGTTGGACCCATTCCGCTGCCTACCGCTATCAATAAGTATACGGTACTTCGCGGACCGCATATCGATAAAAAATCTCGGGAGCAATTCGAAATCCGAACTCATAAGCGCTTAGTCGACATTATGGACCCAACCCAGCAGACGGTCGATGCTTTGATGAAGCTCGAACTGGCGGCGGGTGTTGACGTTGAAATTAAGCTCTAGGTAAGGAACTGAACTGATGGATTTTTTGCTTGGCCGGAAGGTGGGTATGACCAGCCTATTTTCTCCCGATGGTGGGACGATTCCAGTAACCGTGTTGGAGGCTGGGCCCTGTACAGTCGTTCAAAAAAAGACGGTGGAGATAGATGGATACGATGCCTTGCAATTGGGATTCTCGGCGAAAAAGGAAAAGGGTGTTTCGAAACCAATGATGGGACATTTCAAAAAAGCGGGTACCCAGCCATTCCATGCCCTTAAGGAGGTGCCGCTTGGCGAGGGAGACGAAGAATTAAAAATCGGATCGATCCTCGATGCCACGGTGTTCGATCGAGGTGATCGGTTGGACATAACCGGCGTGAGCAAGGGGCGTGGATTTTCTGGTGGTATGAAGCGTCACGGTTTTTCCGGTGGCCCGAAAACCCATGGAGGGATGTTCGATCGAGGGCTCGGTTCATTGGGCAATGCGGCTTCTCCCAGCCGAATCATTAAAGGAAAAAAAATGCCGGGACATATGGGAAGTGTTCGTGTCACCATCCAGAGCGTATTACTCGTTGACCTTATTCTCGAAGACAATCTAGTTTTTGTCCGAGGTGCAGTCCCCGGCGCTAATGGCGGTTTCATCCTTCTGCGCAAGAGTGTAAAAGGCCAACGGGGAGGGCTAGATAAGCCAAAAGAGCAGGTCCGCAGCCTCAACCCGCTGAAGGCGTCCAAGCGCGCGGCGCGTGGAGGCTGAGAGAGAACATGGCTAAGGTCGATGTTCTGGATTTAGAAGGAAAAGTGCTAGAGCAGATGGAACTCCCTGCAAAAATTTTTGACGGCGAGGTCAATCTGCACTTAATTCATCAGATGGTGAAGTACCAGCTAGCAAAACGCCGGGCAGGTACTCATTCGACGTTGACCCGGAAAGAGGTCAGTGGAACAGGGGGCAAACCCTGGCGCCAAAAAGGCACGGGCCGGGCGCGTGCTGGTGACGTTAAGTCCCCCATCTGGCGCCACGGCGGGGTCACATTTGGACCTAAGCCCCGCAAATATGCGCAAAAGATGCCCAAGAAAATGCGTCGCGGCGCTCTTAAGAGCGCGCTCAATTTAAAGTGGAAAGAAGGAAAGTTGAAGGTGGTTACAAATCTCGAAATCGCCGAGGCCAAGACGAAAGTTGCGATAGGCGTCCTCGGCAGTCTTGAAGCTACCGGGAAAACACTTTTGGTTAACGATGCCGACCAGCCTCGTTTCCTTGCAGCAGTGAGAAACATACCGGCAGCGAGGCCTCTTCGTGCCGAAGGCCTCAACGTTTACGACATCATGGCACATGAAAATCTTTTGTGCACCAAAGGAGCACTCGAGATGATTATTCAGAGGCTGGAGGACTAAAGATGGAGCCGACTGCGGTTATCCGAAGGCCCTGCGTGACGGAAAAAAGCATCATGAGCAGTGAAGAGGCCAATAAGGTTGTTTTTGATGTGGATACTCGTTCGAACAAATTACAAATCAAGAAGGCGGTCCAGGATCTCTTTGGCGTAACCGTCATGAAGGTTAACACCATGAGGATGCCGGGGAAGCGGGTGCGAATGGGACGCCATGTGGGCGTTCGCCCGCCGTGGAAAAAGGCTGTGGTTACTCTCAAAGAGGGTGACCATATTGAATTTTTCGAGTCGGCGTAAGGAAACTGGAGGCTTAGATGCCCCTTAAGAAATTTAAGCCGACATCGCCAGGCAGGCGTTTTATGGCGATCGTATCGCGCGATGAAATCACCCGAGAAAAACCCGAGAAATCCCTCACTCGGGGACTGAAAAATTCGGGGGGACGCAACAATAATGGGCGGACGACATCTTTTTGGCGTGGAGGGGGCCACAAGCGCCGTTACCGTATGATAGATTTTAAGCGCGATAAAGTGGGGATCCCTGCGGTAGTCCGCTCGATAGAGTACGACCCTAACCGCTCAGCCCGTGTGGCTCTGCTCGCCTACCGTGATGGAGAAATGCGCTACATAATCGCGCCTAATAGCTTGCAGGTGGGAGAGGAACTCATATCGGGCCCTGATGCCGACGTGAAGCCGGGTAACGCTCTCCCAATTTTTAGGATCCCTGACGGAACAATTTGCCACAATATCGAGATGAAGCCAGGGAAAGGGGCGCAGATCGCCCGCAGTGCAGGAGCCAGTGCTCAACTGATGGCGAAGGAAGGTGATTACGCGACATTCCGACTCTCTTCGAGTGAAATGCGGATGATTCTCAGTAGATGTTATGCCACTGTTGGTGAGGTGGGAAATGGCGATCATTCGAACGTCAGCTTCGGGAAGGCAGGCCGCAGCCGTTGGCTTGGCCGCAGGCCACACGTCCGGGGCGTAGCCATGAACCCTGTGGACCACCCACTGGGCGGCGGCGAGGGGAAAAGTTCGGGTGGGCGCCATCCTGCCACCCCGTGGGGGAAGCCGACCAAGGGTTATAAGACGCGTAAACGGAACAAGCCTTCGTCGAAATTTATCGTGCGGCGAAAAAAGAAAAATTAGCTACCTTGAAAGAACTGGAGGGAGAACATGCCCCGCTCTTTACATAAAGGACCTTTCGTTGATGAGCATCTTCGAGAGAAGGTTGAGGTTCAAATGGGCAGTGGGGATAAGCGGATGATCCGGACCTGGTCTCGGCGCTCAACAATTATTCCAGAGTTTATCGGATTCACATTCGCTGTGCACAACGGGAAGAAGTTCATCCCGGTTTATGTTTCCGAGAACATGGTAGGCTTCAAGCTGGGGGATTTTTCTCCGACTCGAACCTATCGAGGACATTCCGGCATTACCAAGCGTCAGATCACGCTCAAGTAATTCAGATTTAATCGAGGCGATGGATGTCAAAAGCGATGCTAAAGCATTATCGGGCGAAGCCTAGAAAGACACGCCAGCTGGCCGATATGGTTCGTGGCAAACGTGTCTCCGAAGCTTTGACTCTTCTTCAGTTATCATCGCGGTCTGCTTCGCGGGATATGGAAAAACTAATTCGCTCCGCTCTTGCAAACTCAAGCGAAAAGGGAGGGAATGATGACCCTGATGCCCTGATTGTCGACCTTATCACCGTAGATCAGGGACCCACGCAAAAACGGTTTCGGCCCCGTGCGCGAGGAAGGACAGGGAAAATTTTAAAGCGAACCTGCCACGTCCAAGTAGTTCTTGGCGAGCCGAAGTAGAGGAGCGTAAATGGGCCAGAAAGTTCATCCGATTGGATTTCGTGTTGGGGTCACTAGGGGTTGGCAATCTACATGGTTTGCCACTCGCGATTTTGCGAACTTTCTACATGACGATATCAAAATTCGTGAATTCGTCAAAAGCCGCCTAACGCATGCAGGCGTGAGCAACATTGAAATTGAGCGGGCAAGCAACCGTGCACAGATCAACATTTGGACGGCACGACCCGGAATTATCATCGGAAAGCGCGGCTCTGAAGTGGATAAGCTCAAGGCCGAACTCCAAGAACTGACTGGAAATCCAGTTTACGTCAATATCAAGGAAATTCGGAAGGCCGAGATGGACGCCCAACTCGTAGCCGAAAACATTGCTATGCAGCTAGAGCGCCGCATTGCATTCCGTCGTGCGATGAAAAAGTCCGTGACTTCAGCTATGCGCTTTGGGGCCAAGGGCGTGAAGATTCAATGTGCTGGCCGGCTCGGTGGGGCTGAGATCGCGAGGACAGAGTGGTACCGGGAAGGGCGTGTTCCACTGGGAACCCTCCGGGCTGACATTGACTATGGTGTCGCTGAGTCGATGACGACATATGGCGTGGTAGGTGTGAAGGTGTGGATTTTCCGGGGAGAAATGATTCGCTCCATGCATCGCCGGTCGGCCTCTGATGCACCGTTGTCCAATGGATAGGGAGTACCAAAGCGATGTTGCAGCCCAAGCGCACGAAGTTCCGGAAGCAACAAAAAGGCCGCACACGAGGCAAAGCGTCTGGTGGCTACAAGCTGGCTTTTGGCAGCTATGGTCTTCAGACGGTCGAGTCGGTGCGCCTCACCGCCCGCCAAATCGAGGCAGCACGTATAGCCATGACGCGTCACGTGAAAAGAGCTGGGCGTATCTGGATCCGGGTGTTCCCGGATAAGCCGGTTTGCAAAAAGCCGGCAGAGGTCAGGATGGGAAAAGGGAAAGGAACGCCCGAAATCTGGGTAGCGCCTTGTAGGGCCGGGCGTGTTCTATATGAGCTCGACGGTGTTCCTGCGGATGTGGCCAAGGAGGCCCTCCGGCTGGCCGGCCGTAAGCTTCCCTGTAAAACTCGATTTGTCGCTGTTTCGTAAAGGTTTTGTTATGAAAATGAGTGAAGTTAGAGAGATGAGTGCCGCGGAATTGGACGAAAAAGAGCGGGAGCTTCGAGCTGAGCTTTTTAATTTTAAATTCCGCAAGGCGAGGGGCCAGTTGGACAATACAGCAAAGATTTGCACACTTCGCCGAGATCTGGCAAGGGTCAATCATTCGAAACATGAGAGGCAAGTACAGGATTTGGCCACCTCCGTAGAGGGGAATTAGGTCATGGCTAACGAAGAACGTGGCCGCCGCAAGGTCCGGAATGGAGTTGTAGTAAGCGACAAGATGGATAAGACCGCTACGGTCGAGGTTACCCGAACATATCAGCATACGAGTTTTAAGAGGGTCGTTCGCCGGAGGAAAAAATACTTAGTTCACGACGCGGAGAACATCCTCAATACTGGAGACCGTGTGCGCATAATCGAAACGCGTCCTCTCAGTCGGAGGAAATGTTGGCGTCTTCTGGATGTAATGGAACGCGCACAATAGGGCTAGGGAAAGAGGAACTGTATCGTGATTCAAATGCAGACGACATGTATCGTGGCTGACAACTCGGGGGCTAAGCGTGCCCAGTGTATCAAGGTTCTCGGTGGCTCTCGAAGGCGCTACGCCCGCGTTGGCGATGTCATCGTTGTTGCGGTGAAAGAGGCTGTGCCCAACAGTCAAGTAAAAAAAGGGGAAGTTCGGCGTGCGGTAGTGGTCCGGACGGCTAAAGAAACGGGTCGTGAGGACGGTACCTATATCCGGTTCGATGACAATGCAATCGTGATTATCAATGATGCTCGCGAACTTGTGGGAACGCGAATTTTCGGCCCCGTTGCGCGGGAGTTGCGGCGGAAGCGCTTTATGCGCATCGTCTCCTTGGCTCCGGAAGTTCTTTGAGGGAGCTTGAAATGGTAAAGAGAGGCAAGAATCACGTGAAAAAAGGGGACACCGTTGAAGTAATCGCTGGGCGCGAGAAAGGAAAGCGTGGGAAGATTCTTCACGTTTTAAAAGGCGAGAACCGGGTCATTATCGAAAAAATAAATATGGTGAAGCGCCATACGAAGGCCACCCAGGATAACCAACAGGGCGGTATTATCGAGCGTGAAGGGAAAATTCATATAAGCAACGTTATGCCGGTGGACCCAAATTCCGGTAGACCTTCCCGTGTGAACCGTAAGCGTCTCGAGGATGGCACACGGGTACGGGTGACCCAGCGTGGTGGTGAGCTGCTCGATTCTGTTTAGGGATTAAAACGATGAGTTATGTACCCGAGATGCTTCAGAAATATCGCGAACAGGTGGTTCCTGGGCTGCAAAAGGAGTTTGGTTATAAGAATCTGATGCAGGTTCCCCGCCTCCAAAAGGTCACCCTGAACATGGGATTAGGTGAGGCTGTGGAGAACGCATCAGCGCTAGAGCAAGGGCTCGCGCAGCTGACCATAATAGCGGGGCAAAAACCCGTCGTCACTAAAGCCAAGAAGTCAATTGCTAACTTTAAGCTTCGTGAGGGCATGTCTGTCGGCGTGATGGTCACCCTTCGCCACACAGTCATGTGGGATTTTTTCAGCCGACTGGTGAACGTGGCCTTGCCCCGAGTACGAGATTTCCGGGGCCTGAGCCCCAAGGCATTTGACGGCAGAGGCAATTATAGCCTTGGCATTCGGGATCAGGTGATCTTTCCTGAAATCGATGTCGAGTCCATTGACCGCTCGCGAGGACTTGGTGTTGTTGTTAACACGACGGCACTAACCGACGAGGAAGGCAGAACGTTACTCCGCCATTTGGGCGTTCCTTTCAGAGAGTTCTAGCAGGAGAGAGCGTGGCCAAGAAATGTTTGATCGCTAAACAGAAAAAGACCCCAAAATTCGCGGTCCGGAGATATAATAGGTGCCTATGCTGTGGTCGCCCCAGAGGGTTTTTGCGTCGATTCCGGCTTTGCCGGATCTGTTTCCGTGAATTAGCCTTGAGGGGCGAAATTCCCGGAGTAACGAAGTCTAGTTGGTAGATGGAGAAGCAACAGAATGAGTATGACAGATCCCATCGCTGATATGCTTACCCGAATCCGCAACGGAATTCAGGCGGGGCACAGCTCAGTGGAAATTCCTGGCAGCGGGATGAAAAAGAAAATCGCGGGAGTTCTTCACTCCCAAGGGTTCATCAAGAGTTATCAATTACGTCCTGGGAATAGGGGGCGTGACAATATCGTTGTTGAATTTGACGAAAATGTCCATGAAGTATTAATTGGACTTAAGCGGATTAGTAAACCGGGCCGCCGCGTATATGTAAATAAAGAAAATTTACCCAATGTTTTGAACGGTATGGGCATTGCCATAATATCTACGTCCAAAGGCCTGATGACGGGCGAAGAGGCTCGCCAAGCGGGAATGGGCGGCGAATTCGTATGCGAGATTTGGTGAGGATGCTTCGATGTCGCGTATAGGAAGAATGCCTATACCCATCCCCGAAGGGGTAGAGGTCAAAGTCAAAGGATTGGAAGTCATGGTAAATGGGCCCAAGGGGACCCTTAGTCGAGAGCTCCATGCCCGGCCGGTTGTGAAGGTATCTGATGGCCAGGTGTTCGTCACGCGTCCCTCCGAGTCGAGGAAGGATAAGTCTCTTCATGGCCTGACACGCACTCTCATTGCAAACATGGTGGAAGGCGTGACGAAAGGGTATGAAAAAGAGCTTGAAGTCATTGGGTTAGGTTATCGAATTGAGGCGGCCGGGAAGGGTCTTATCTTAAACGTTGGATATTCCCATCCGGTGCGGATAAACCCGGTCGATGGAATTGAATTCGAGATTCAAAGCGATAGGCAGAGAAATTCCATCAAAGTCAAAGGGATCAACAAGGAAGTGGTGGGTTTTGTGGCAGCGGAAATTCGCCGTGTGAAGCCACCCGAGCCTTATAAGGGGAAGGGCATACGGTATGCCGGTGAATATGTTCGGCGCAAGGTTGGTAAATCGGGTGTATAGCGTAGGGGTGTCGGGTGTGTCTAAAAATAACAAACGTGAAGCCTGGATTAGTAGAAAAATTCGAGTCCGCAAAAAGATGCAAGGCAACCCAGACAAGCCCCGTTTAACCGTTTACCGAAGTGGAAATCATATCTATGCTCAAATAATCGACGATGTTCTAGGGAAAACGTTGGTGGCGGCTTCTTCTAATGACAAGGAATTCCGTTCTGCCTCAGCCAAAAATGCGAGGGGGAGCAACAAGGACGGTGCGGTGATTGTGGGAAAATTGCTCGGCGGCCGGGCTAAAGATAGGGGTGTCGAACGCGTTGTATTTGACCGGAACGGTTATCTATACCATGGGCGTGTGAAAGCGCTTGCGGATGCTGTACGGGAGATGGGAGTAAAATTTTGATGGCGGACCAGGAACCCAGACAAAGAAATCGGAATAGAAATAACCGGGATAAAAGTGGCAATGGCGATGATTACGATTTTGTGGATCGGGTAATTTATATTAATCGAGTTGCGAAAGTGGTCAAGGGTGGAAGGCGCTTTAGCTTCAGTGCCCTAGTAGCTGTTGGAGACCGCAAAGGGAATGTTGGTATCGGACTGGGTAAGGCGAACGAAGTACCAGAGGCCATTCGAAAAGGTGTCGAAAAAGCGCGGAAGGCAATGATCCATGTTTCTCTAGATGGTGAGACGATCCCTCATTGGGTGCTCGGTCGCTACGGTGCTGGACGGGTGTTACTCAAGCCGGCATCTCGCGGAACTGGAGTTATCGCGGGTGGACCAATCAGGGCAGTATTGGACGTGGCGGGTGTCAGAGACATTCTGACCAAGTGTATAGGAACAAGGAATCCGCACAATGCGGCCAAAGCCACGCTCCAGGGGTTACAATCTCTCAGGACTATGGAGCAGGTTAATAAGGCACGTGGTGTTTCGGCTTCTCCTCTGGTAGAAGAGGCGCCGGAAACTTCGCCCGAAGAAGAGGTTCAAGAAGTAGCGCAGGCCGAAGCCTAGCGGATTTGGAGGGACAAAATCGTGGCGGATAATCTAAAGGTCACTCTTCGAAAGAGCCCGATTGGGTACAATAAAAAAGTGCGCGAGGTTTTGCGCGGTCTAGGTTTGAGGAAATTGAACCAAAGTACTGTTCGCACAAATTGTTCGCCAATTCGTGGGATGATTTTCAAGGTAAAACACCTCGTCAAGGTTGAGGAGGTCTAGCCCGAATCGGGTTTTGGTGCAACCGAAGGATAGAGAAAATTGGTTCCTGATAAGGATTTTACTGGGCTGGGGGATTTGCGAGCTACTCATGGTTCGGTACGGCCGAAAACTCGTGTGGGCCGGGGGACAGGTTCGGGCCGAGGGAAAACGTCCGGGAAGGGGAACAAAGGTCAAAAGTCCCGCTCGGGCTATTCGCGGAGGCCTGGTTTCGAAGGTGGGCAGATGCCTCTTCAGCGGAGACTTCCCAAGCGAGGGTTTAGAAATATTTTCAAAAAGGAATTCTCCGAGGTGAATGTAGGCAGGCTTGAGCAGTTCGCTCCAGGCTCGGAGGTGGATGGAGTGGTTCTATGTGCTGCGGGCGTAGTCCGAAAATTGGGTTGCAATGGTGTGAAACTTCTCGGTTCGGGGTCGATTAATAGGCCATTGACTCTGAAGGTTCAAGGATGCAGCGAATCGGCGCGGAGAAAGATCGAAGCGGCTGGTGGAAACGTGAAAATCATCCCCTCGAAGGGAGAAAATAAGGATTCTAGCGCGTGAGAGAAGGAGGTATCGGAAATATCTTCCAGGTGCCTGAGCTGAAGAAACGGATTCTCTTCACTCTGGCGCTCCTGGCTGTCTACCGAATTGGTGTTCACGTTCCCATCCCAGGAATTGACTCTGTTGCTCTCAAAGCCTTTTTCAACGAATTGAGAGGCCAGGGTGGCACAATCATGCAGTTCTTTGACTTGTTCACGGGTGGAGCCCTCAGCCAGATGACAATCTTTGCTCTGGGGATCATGCCATATATCAGTTCATCCATCATACTAGAGCTTTTGACGGTAGTAGTTCCTCATTTGGAGCGTCTCAAGAAAGAAGGAGAAGCCGGTCGGAAAAAAATCAACCAGTACACCCGTTACGGGACGGTACTTCTATCTACGGTTCAAGGATTCGGTATCGCCATGGGAATTCAACAGATGCGTGCTCCAACGGGAGCGCATGTGGTGCTTGAGAGTGGCTACCCCTTCATTTTGATGACGGTGCTCACGCTGGTGGCGGGGACTTCGTTCATTATGTGGCTCGGCGAACAAATTACTGAGCGCGGGATCGGAAACGGGATATCGCTAATCATATTTGCTGGAATTGTGGCTGGCCTTCCTAGCGCCATTATAAATTCCTTGCGTTTGATGACCACCGGCGAAATTCTGCCTTTTATTATGATTTTGCTTGTTGTCGGAATGATCGGGGTGGTTGGTTTGGTGGTTTGGTTTGAAACAGCTCAACGAAGGTTACGAGTTCAATACGCTAAACGGATGGTGGGTCGGAAAATGGCGGGAGGCCAGGAAACACATTTACCTCTGAAGGTGAATACATCGGGTGTTATTCCGCCAATTTTTGCAAGCTCTCTGATCCTATTTCCAGCGACCATCGCTCAGTTTTCAAGCATCCCTTGGCTGACCACCGTAAGTGGAATGCTTGCACCTGGGAACTGGCTTTATATCCTACTAACGGTCAGTTTTATCTTTTTCTTTGCGTATTTTTATACATCGATTATTTTTAATCCCATGGATGTAGCCGACAATCTCCGAAAGTACGGAGGGTTTATTCCTGGGAGACGACCGGGTCGCCCGACGGCTGATTTTATCGACCGGACCTTGACTCGCCTAACATTCATTGGGGCAATTTATTTAAGCGTGCTCGTTATTCTTCCGACGTACTTAATTCAATGGTTCAATGTTCCTTTCTTTTTCGGTGGAACGGCGCTTTTGATCGTCGTGGGTGTGGCGGTGGATACGCAACGACAAATCGAAAGCCATCTGGTGATGCGCAATTACGAGGGGTTCCTTCGAAAGAGCAGAGTTCGCCGGAGGGCGGTGTAAGTTGAAAATCGTATTGATGGGCCCACCTGGCGCGGGAAAAGGAACTCAAGGTGCTCGGTTAAGCAAGATTTACGGAATACCCCAAATCTCAACGGGTGACATTCTCCGGGAGACGGTCACAGACCAAGACGTACTGGGAAAGCAAATTGGGGATATCATCGGGAAAGGCCAGCTTGTTCCAGATGAATTGATCGTTTCGATTATTGAAGAACGAATTTCCCAGGAAGATTGCCGAGGAGGTTTTGTCCTAGATGGTTTTCCTAGGACGGTTGACCAGGCGGAGGCTCTGGAACGAGTATTGCCGGAAAGCGTGGATGTGACGGTGTATTTGAACGTGCCGATTAAAGAAGTAATTGAACGTCTTTCGGGACGGTTGACATGTAGAGATTGCGGCGCAGTTTTCGCTAAGGAAGACATCTCGCTTTGTCCGGTTTGCAGTGGCCCACTTTTCCAGCGGGAGGACGATCAAAGGAGCACGGTCGAGCACCGGCTCAAAGTTTACATGGCACATACAGCTCCGATCGCTAATTTCTATAGGTCCCGGAACAAACTCGCTGAAATTGATGGAACCGGTGTTCCGGAGAAGGTATTCGAGCAAATTGAGAGGGAAATATCCCAGGTGGTGGAAGGATGATTATTCTGAGATCACACGAGGAAATTGAAAAATTACGAAAAAGTAACCGAATCGCTGCTATGGTAATGAACAAGCTGAAGGAAGCTATCCAGCCCGGGACGACAACCCTTGAACTTGATGAGATGGCAGGAAAACTTGTCTTCGAAATGGGCTCGGATTCTGCCTTTAAGGGGTACAAGGGCTATAAGCACACCCTTTGTACTTCAGTAAATGAGCAAGTGGTTCACGGAATTCCGAACAGTCGGAAGCTGCAAGATGGTGATATTCTCAGCATCGATGTCGGAATAAAGATGGATGGCTACTATGGAGATCACGCAGTAACAGTTCCCGTGGGAAGAGTGGGTGATGAGGCGAAGCGTCTATTGAAGTTTTGTGAGGAGGCATTATGGAAGGGAATTGAAAAGGCTTATGCCGGAAACCGTCTTTTCGATATTTCCAATGCGATTCAAATGCACGCTGAGTCGGCGGGATTCTCCGTTGTGCGGGTGTATGTGGGCCATGGGATTGGAACCAAATTGCACGAAGATCCGCAGGTTCCAAATTTTGGCGAATCGGGCACAGGTCCCGAACTCAAGCCCGGAATGGTTATCGCGATAGAGCCCATGTTAAATGTCGGGAATTCCGATGTGAAAGTATTGAATGACGCGTGGACGGTTGTCACGGCCGATGGAAATCTTTCAGCTCACTTTGAGCATTCTCTGGCCATTTCCGAAAGCGGACCGGATATTTTGAGTGTGGCGGCATGAGGAGACCGCCGCGGCCAAGAAGGAGGAAAAAGAAAAAGGCCCGAGAAGAAGGGGGAGAGCGCCCGCCAAAAGAGGACACGATTGAAGTTGACGGCATTATCGGCGAAACTCTTCCCAATGCAATGTTCCGCGTGGAAATCGATGGTGGGCACAATGTTTTAGCGCATATTTCGGGCAGGATGCGGATGCACTTTATTCGGATTCTGCCGGGCGACAGCGTGAAGGTAGAGTTATCTCCGTATGATCTGACTCGTGGGAGAATCACGAGTCGCTACAAATAGAAAGGTACCCTTCTCCATGAAAGTTAGGAGTTCGGTCAAGCCGATGTGCGATAAATGTAAGGTATTACGGCGCAAAGGAGTTGTGCGAGTCATATGCCCGAATCCCAAGCATAAGCAGCGTCAGGGATAGCCGGGACGATTTGCTTGGAGGAGTTATCAGATGGCACGTATTGCGGGAGTAGATATACCCAACGAAAAGAATGTGGATATTTCGCTGACTTACATCTACGGGATTGGGCGCCCGACTGCGAGGAAAATTGTCCAGGAAGCGAAAATAAATGAGATTTTTAAAGTCAAGGATTTAAGTGAACAACAGGTTCAATCCCTGCGCGAAATTATCGATCGTTCCTACGATGTAGAGGGCGATCTTCGGAGTCGGGTAACAATGAATATTAAGCGCCTGATGGACATGGGCGCCTACCGTGGCTTGCGCCATCGCAGAGGACTTCCAGTCCGGGGTCAGAGAACGCGCACAAACGCACGCTCCCGGAAAGGACCCAAGCGAACGGTAGGTTCGCGGAAAGGTAAGTAGTATTCCAAGATCGGAATAGGAGGAAAAAATGGCGCAAGGAAGTAGGAGACGGAGCGGTGGGAAGAATCGGCGTGAACGGCGGGCTATTGGAAAAGGTCAGGTCCATGTCAAGGCTAGTTTCAACAACACCATGATCTCCGTCTCCGATGCCTCAGGGAACATAGTTTGCTGGTCTTCATCAGGAGCGGAAGGATTTAAAGGTTCACGTAAGGGAACGCCCTTTGCCGCACAGACGGCGGGAGCTGCTGCTGCGAAAAAAGCTTTAGATATGGGAGTAACGTCGGTCGAAGTTTTTATCAGCGGGCCGGGTGGCGGGCGGGAAGCTGCTATCCGTGCGCTGGCCGCGGCGGGCCTCGAAATTTCCCTAATTCGCGACGTAACGCCAATACCGCACAATGGGTGTCGGCCCAGAAAACGGCGCCGCGTATAGAGCGCAAATCAGTAAGGGGGTAAGAAGAAATTGGCTCGATATAAGGATTCTGTATGCCGTCTCTGCCGTCGGGCGGGGATGAAACTGTTCCTTAAGGGTGACCGTTGCTTGGGAGATAAGTGCTCGTTCGATAAGCGAAGCTTTCCGCCGGGCGAGCATGGAACCTCCAGAATACGTGGCAAAATTAGTGAGTACGGCCTGCAATTACGAGAAAAGAAAAAAGCGCGCTGGGTGTACGGTGTTCTCGAAAAGCAATTTCGGATTTATTATCGCGAAGCGGCCCGAAAGAAAGGTGTCAAGGGAGAGAACCTGTTTCGCATACTGGAGCTTCGCCTAGACAATGTTGTTTTTCGGTCTAGTTTTGCCGATTCACGTTCCCAGTCACGTCAATTGGTTGTTCATAATCATGTGACGGTAAACGGTCGCAAAGTGAACCGCCCGGCCTTCTCTGTTCATCAGGGCGATGTAGTACAAATCAAGGAAAAGAGCAAGAAGCTGGAGAGTATTCTTCAGTGTGCCGAGAAGGGAAAAGCCCGAGGTATCCCCGAGTGGCTCGACGTTGACCTTACAGACCTGCAAGTGCGGGTGGCTGAATTACCCACGCAGGCGGATGTGCAACTTAACATTGATGCTCAGCAGATTGTCGAACTTTACTCCAAATAACTCGCGCGGAACCTTGCGGAGGCCGTTTGGCGGTCTTTGCCGGTTCGGGTGGCGAAGTCGCCCAATGGAGGGGCAATTTTGATGACCTTGTACGCGGATTTGGTCAAGCCAGTCAGATTGGAAACTGAAAAAGAAAGTACGACAGGCAATTTCGGAAGATTTATAGCAGAGCCGCTCGAGCGCGGGTACGGAATGACTCTGGGAAACGCCCTCCGCCGAGTGGTTCTTTCTTCCCTTAACGGCGCCGCGTTTTCAGCGGTTCGAATTGAGGGAGTCTACCACGAGTTCTCCACTATTCCTGGAGTCCTAGAAGATGTGACGGATATTATTCTGAACCTGAAGGAAGTTGTAATTCAAATGGATACTCCTGAACCTGTGCGTGTGGCCTATCGTCACAGTGGGTCGGCTACAGAATTCAAGGCGGGAGATCTAGAAGTGCCTTTGGGCGTAACGGTCCTCAATCCGGATATTCACATTGCAACGTTGAACGATGAGTCTCTTGTCGATATGGAGCTAATTGTACGGGTGGGGAGGGGCTATGTTCCGGCAGAGAGAAATGCCGAGGAAACGTCGCTTGGCCCCCAATTTATTCCGATGGACTCAGTTTTTTCGCCTATTAGGAAGTTCTCTTTCCGGGTGGAGAAGACTCGTGTGGGGGATTTGACAGATTATGATAAATTAATAGTAGAAGTAGAAACCAATGGGACAATCGCGCCGCTGGACGCTGTCGCGCATGCGGCAAAAATTTTGAACGATAATCTACGTATCTTCATCAACTTCGAGGAAGAGCCCGCGCCAGTACCAGAGGTGGATCTACCCCGCCAGAGGCTTGTCGAGAATTTGGGTCGCAGTGTGGATGACCTGGAGCTCTCGGTACGTAGCTACAATTGCTTGAAGAACTCTCGTATCCGATCGCTGGCTGATTTAGTTCAGCGCTCCGAAACCGAAATGCTCAAGACTCGTAATTTTGGCCGGAAAAGCCTAAATGAGATTCGAGATATTTTGGACACCATGGGCTTGACTTTTGGCATGAATTTTTCTCACCTTGATGTAACTCCCGAAGAGCTTGGGTTGAGCGGAAAAGATAGGGAGAAGAGCGAATGAGACATCGCTGGACCGGTAGAAAACTGGGGCGCCGCTCCAAGCACCGCAGAGCAATGACCCGGAACCTCGTTACTTCAGTGATTGACGAGGAGCGAGTTACGACCACCCTAGCCAAGGCCAAGGAGGTTCGACGCCACGTAGAGCGAATTATAACGTTGGGAAAGCGTGGGACCCTTCATGCGCGACGCCAGGCTGCAGCGGTTCTCCGGACGCCTACATCGGTTCAAAAACTCATGGACACTATTGGGCCCCGCTACGCCGAGCGGCATGGTGGCTATACGCGTATCGTTCAGATGTCACCGCGCTCCGGCGATGCCGCGCCGATGGCCATTCTGGAACTGGTCGACCGAGACACGAGTCGCGAAGAAATGCGGGATGAAAAACGCCGACAGAAGCTTGCAGCTCAGGGAGAATCGTCCTAGACGCGTCAAGGAGAGAAGCGACGCTAATAATGAGGGGGGGGGCAGCTTTGGTGGCTCCCCCATTATTTTGTTGTGGGTGGCTGGTCCGTCCGAATTTTATGAAATTCAGTCGGAGATAGCATTCTTGTGTCAACTCAAAGAGCGATGCCCGACGTGAACGCCTGTTTTGTCTGCGGACCGGATAACCCAATTGGCTTGAACGTATCCTTTCGAATCGAAGGAGATGTCTGCTGTGCTGAATTCACCCCCGGCGCCGATCATCAAGGCTACGATGGTGTCATTCACGGGGGAATTTTGTATAGCTTGCTCGATGATGTTATGGCAAATTTTTTATTTCTAAACGGGATAAAAGCTTATACGGCCAAATGTGAAGTTCGCTACAGGAACCCAGTCTTCGTAGGAACATCCTTGCGACTGGAGGGTCGCCAGGTGGGGAAAAGAGGAAATTTTGTGAATCTCGAGGGAGAAATTACGCGTTCCGAAGATGACGCTATCGTAGCCAAGGCTGAGAGTATTTTCTTTCTCGTAAGGAATTAGAGACAGGGACCGAAATTTTATCGTGACTATTGATGTTCCGGAAGAAATCAAGAAATAATAACATCGTGATAAATTTGCGTTGATGGTGATTTAGGCGATTTTCGTTGGAGATAAACGACCTTATTAAAAAGATTGGTTCTCGGAGCAATTGCCAGAAGCCCAGTCCGTGGGTGCAGAAACCGTGGTGTGGGCGAATATTTTATAGTAGCAGAGCGGTAAAAATGTTAATGGGTTTAGATATTCTGTGCGAGTTTGCCCGGAGAGCGAGGCGCAAACCTTTTCTCCTTTCGTCATATCGCCGTCGCAAACTTCTGACCCAGGCCCTGATGTGAAAGTACGGTTAGGCCATCGCCCTTGAGATCGCTTAAAGGAAAAGTGATCCCATTCCGCTTTTCCAGCCGGTGTATGAATTCCGGATTCATGGCAGTGTAGGAATGAAAATGCTTCCTCGAAAAGGCATTGGGAAATGGGGGTGCCTCCCGCTCCCCGTATGGGTACGTTACTCTATCTGGAACGAAACACCCGGTGCTATTGAGCTAGTAAACGAGGGCGTCGCTGGGTCTTCGTGGGAGGTTGGACACTTGATTGGAGTAAAAACGAATGGGCTTCGGCCACCGAGTCCCTCTTTTTCCAGAAGCTTTGTCTCCTCGTATTGTGGCTGGGATAAAATTTTTCCGACGACACCCGCCCGACGAGTGAGAAGCGTGGAGGTATTCACGGGGAATCATGTGGGTTGTCCGCTGTGTTCCGAAGGAGTCCGAGAACAAACTGCCTCTGTTTTTTCATATGGTCAATGATTAAGTTTTCAGCCTCTCGCTCCTGGCCCGAAAGGATAGCTGCGAGGATTTCCTCATGTTCGGCCATCGAGCCCTCCAGCCTTCCCGGATAGCGGAGCGTGATCACACGAGTCTTTAGAATCTGGCGGCGGAGATTTTCGATCATGGCAATGAGGCGCTCGTTCTTGGAATTTTTCGCGATGAACTGGTGGAAATTTCGATTCGAGGCCCAGTAAGAGTCCACATCCCCTATCCTGCATTTGGCCTTGAGATCTTCGTGGAGAACGAGGAGATTTTTCCGCACCGAGCCTTTTTGGAGGTTGGGGGTGGCCAAGCGGGTGGCCAGTCCCTCGAGGACACTTGTAATGGAATATAGGTCGAGAACCTCATCTTCGCTTATTGTGCTGACGTAGGAACCCTTGTGGGGGATAACAGTGATATAGCCCTCGGCGGCCAGCTCGCGGAATGCCTCCCTGAGCGGCGTGCGACTCACCCCAAGCGACTGGGTGAGTTCGATTTCTACTAGTTTGTTCCCCGGCCGGAGAGTGCCCTTGAGAATAGCATCCTTTATCTGTTCGGCGACCATCCGGCTGAGTGACTTGGGTCTTTCAATGTGCAAATTACGGAATTCCATAACCTACCTCATATCGCCCCATCGTTTTCCAGGGCACGCCGTTCCGACAGGCTAATTCCGAGAAGGGAATCCAGTATCTCTTCAGTGTGCTGGCCAAGCGAAGGCGGCGGAGTCTCGACTGCCCCTGGCGTTTCAGAGAGCTTGATCGGGACACCGGTCAGTTTTGTGGGCCCGGCTTCGGGGACCTCCATGTCTAATACCATATCCCGCGCTATGATCTGGGGTTCAGAAAATACCTGAGAGAGATCGTTGATCGGCCCGCAGGGGATTCCGGCGCTCTTCAAGGCAGAAAGCGTTGGGGCAACCTTCAGGTCCGCAAAGAATGGGACCAGTAATTTGGCGAGGGCCTCGCGATTTTTCACCCGATTGGCGTTAACGGCAAAGTTCGGATCGTCCTTGATATTGGTTAGCTCCATGGAATCACAGAAGCGTCGCCACAGGCTATCGTTTCCCACCCCCAAGTTAAAATAGCCGTCCGCACAGGCATAGGTTTCATAGGGGGTGATCGAAGGGTGTTTGTTTCCACGGCGGGGAGGGATGTCCCCAGTAGCGAAATAAGAGTTGGCATGGTAGGTGAGCAGGGCTACCTGGCCGTCCAGCATGCTGATGTCCACCTTTTGGCCCCTCCCGGACTTCTCCCGGTGATAGAGGGCCAAGATGGTGCCTTGCGCAGCCAGCATCCCTGCCACGATATCGGCGACCGAGGCCCCCACCTTGGTAGGCGGGCTGTCCGGTTCCCCAGTGATGCTCATCAGCCCGCTTTCGCCCTGGATGACAACATCGAATCCCGGCTCTATGGCACGAGGGCCTGTGTGCCCAAAGCCCGAAACCGATGTTAAGATGGTCCGAGGGTTGATGCGCTGAATCATTTCCCAAGCGAACCCGAGCTTATCAAGAGTTCCTGGCCGGAAATTCTCGGCCACCACATCGCTTTGGCGGATTAGATTGGTAAGGATTTCCTTTCCTTTTTTGTGTTTGAGATTGAGAGTGAGGCTTTTCTTGTTGCGGTTGATAGAGATGTAGTAGGTACTGACACCATTTAAGAATGGGGGGCCCCAGCCGCGGGTGTCGTCCCCCCCCTCTGGGTTTTCGACCTTAATAACGTCGGCCCCCATGTCTCCGAGCATCATGGTGCAGTAGGGTCCAGAAAGAATCCGCGTGAGATCGAGTACCCGGATTCCCTCAAGTGCTCCAGCCATCCCTTAAATCTCCCTATGGTGTGATCAATGAGAGCAAAACGCCTGCGGCAATTGCTGAGCCGATGACTCCAGCTACATTTGGTCCCATCGCGTGCATGAGGAGAAAATTTTGTGGGTTCTCGTTGGCCCCCATCCGCTGGACCACACGCGCCGCCATCGGCACCGCGCTTACCCCGGCTGCACCAATGAGTGGGTTGATAGGGTCTCGGCTGAGTGCCGCCATAAGCTTTCCGAAAAGAACGCCGGTTGCCGTTCCAATGCTGAAGGCCAAAAAGCCGAGAACAAGGATTCCGATGGTTTCCCACTTCAAAAAGTTCTCCGCCGTCATCGAAGCACCTACCGCAATACCAAGAAATATCGTCACGGTATTGAGTAATGCGTTTTCAGAGGTTTCCAGTAGTCGAGGCACCACGCCGCTTTCACGGAAGAGGTTGCCCAGCATTAGCATCCCGATGAGGGGAACAGCAGAAGGAAGCAGGAGGCCCGATGCTAGAGTTGTGATGATCGGGAACAGAATTCGGACGGGTTTTTTGATTTCCTTTAGCTGGGACATGACTCGCTTGCGCTCTTCTTCGGTCGTAAGGGCGCGCATGATGGGTGGCTGGATGATGGGAACAAGTGCCATATAACTATAAGCAGCAACAGCAATGGGCCCAAGAAGTTCGGGTGCGAGTTTCGAGGCAGTGTAAATGGCGGTGGGGCCGTCTGCCCCGCCGATGATCCCGATTGCTCCGGCTTGGGGGAGGTCAAAACCCAGGAAAATGCTCCCGAGGAGGGTAGCGAAGATTCCGAACTGGGCGGCTGCCCCCAGGAGGATCGTCTTTGGGTTGGCGAGCATAGGGCCAAAGTCAGTCAACGCACCCACGCCCATGAAAATAAGCGGGGGAAAAATCCCTTTTTTGATGCCAAAGTAGAAGTAGTTAATTAGGCCCCCTTCAGCGAAAATTCCCGTTGCTGGGAGATTAGAAAGGAGGAGGCCGAACCCGATTGGGAGAAGCAGGAGGGGCTCGAAACCTTTTTGAATTGCTAGAAACAAGAGAATACATGAGATCAAGAGCATCAGCATATTTCCCGAACTGATTTGGAAAAACCCCGTAGCTCGGATGAACGAATAGATGGCGTCAAGCAATTCCATCAGGCGATCTCCACCAATTCTTGGCCTGTTTCCACTTTGTCGCCTTTTTTGACGTGGATGGCTTGAACGGTCCCCCCCACTTCTGTTGTGATGACGTTCTCCATCTTCATCGCTTCAAGAATCAATACCTTGTCCCCGGCATTTACCGAATCTCCGTCAGTTACTTCGACCGAGAGAACCGTCCCTGGAATTTGGGCAACGATTAATCCGTCTCTACCAGATCCCGAGAGAGGTGGGACGGTAAATCTCGGCCCAGGGCTCCTCCGCTCCTCCTCTTCCTCTTCGATCCGGACGGCGTAGTCCTTTCCGTCAATGGAGATTTTCATAAGGGAGGGGTCTGCCGTATCACGGTCTGCAGCGATTTTGTAGGTTTTATCTCCAACCGTTATTTTAAAACTTTTCAACGCGGTCTCCTCGGATACGTCCTGCCGGCTCGTACTCGGAGGGCCCAACCCGAATTGCTGTTTCTCCGCACTTTGGAGATGATCACTTTAGGTCTTTCCGTTTCAAGAAAGTGGCCTGCCGCCGCCGCGAGAACGAGAGGAAGTTCGTCTATCTCTGGTGCCGGTCCAGAGTCTACTAGGGCGTCATTATGGTCTTTGTCGTCCGAAAAGAGATGGTCCAAAATCCTAATTAAGTACATCAGCCCAATTAGGGAGAGAAAAACCACTCCCATCCCGACAACTGTCAAATTAATTGCACTGTTAAGCAGAGCCACACCGACTTCCCTTTTCTCCCGAGGGCGGACCTTTAGAGCGGAATGTTTCCGTGTTTCTTTTCGGGCCGATCCTCTCGTTTGTTAGTGGTCATCTGTAGCGCGCGGATGAGTTCCCGCCGAGTGTGAGCAGGTTCGATTACCGTGTCCACGAGGCCTTGTCCGGCTGCGGTATAGGGGGTTGCAAACTTTTCTCGGAATTCTGCGATTTTCTCTTTTCTAGCGGCTTCTGGTTTGGCGGCCGCCTCAATTTCGCGGCGGAATATGACGTTTGCTGCCCCGTCCGGCCCCATCACGGCAATTTCGGCCATTGGGTAGGCCAACACACGGTCGTATCCCAGGCCGAAGCCGCTCATCGCGATATAGGCTCCTCCATAACTCTTTCGGAGAATAAGCGCAATTTTAGGTACAGTGGCCTCGCTGTAGGCGAACAATACCTTTGCCCCGTGGCGGATAACGCCACCATATTCCTGCTGGATGCCGGGAAGATATCCTGGAACATCGACAAAATTGAATATAGGAATGTTGTAGGCGTCACAGAAACGAATGAACCGGGCCAGCTTATCAGAACTGTTGATGTCTAGCACGCCTGCCAGATGGGCCGGCTGGTTTCCCGCCACACCAACCGGCCGGCCATTCAGTCGGGCGAATCCTACCACGATATTGGAAGCGTAATCGGCTTGCACCTCCATAAAATCTCCATGGTCAAAGATGTTCCCGATAACGTCACGTACATCGTAGCTTTGTGTTGCTTCAAAGGGAACGATTTCGTTCAACGCGAGGTTTTCTTCCGGGGGCCATTCGCTTGGATCGGACATCGGGGGATCATCCAAGTTGTTTCCGGGAAGGAATGAAATAAGTCTGCGGACGCTCGCAAAGCATTCATTCTCATTTGTAGAGACAAAATGAGCGTTTCCGCTCGTAGTGCTGTGAACAGTCGCACCGCCGAGTTCCTCAAAATTGACCTCCTCTCCCGTGACTGCTTTGATAACGTCTGGGCCGGTGATAAACATCTTACTTAGCCCCTCAACCATGAAGACAAAGTCCGTAATGGCCGGAGAGTAAACCGCCCCACCGGCGCATGGGCCGGCGATGATTGAAATCTGGGGGATGACACCCGAGGCCATTGTGTTTTGGTAGAAAATCTGGGCATAGCCGTGTAGGGAAAGAACGCCCTCCTGAATTCGGGCACCGCCTGAATCGAGTATCTGGATGATAGGGGTGCCTGCTTTGAGGGCAAGTTCCTGGACCTTGATAATTTTCGATGCGTGCATTTCTCCGAGGGAGCCTCCCAGTGTTCCGAAATCTTGTGATGCGACGAATACGAGCTGGCCCGCGATGGTGCCGCTTCCAGTGATGACACCGTCGCCAGGTACCCGCTTTTCGTTCATGCCGAAATCCGAGGTGCGTGTCTCGGCGAAAATCCCAATTTCGGAAAATGAGCCTGGATCTAGAAGGAGATCTACTCTTTCACGTGCGGTCAACTTCCCTTTTTTGTGCTGTCTTTCTTTTGCAGCCTGGCCGCCGTGGGCCTGGGCTGCCTTAACGCGTTTTCGCAGTTCATCGATTGGGCTCTGCATCACTTCTCCTGCTAGATGCATAGTGTTGAATTTTGTATACGTATACACTATATACGATGTATTAAGAGAGGTCTAAAGTCAAGCCTATCCCAGGATAGGGGGAGGAATCGCTTTATGTAAATTAATTCCAGGCCGCGATTTACACAAAAATTTGTGTTAGAGATGACGTTGGTTTCAGAAAATGCATTTCTAGGGGATGGTTCAGTATGTTCCGGTTTCGTTTTTTCTCGTCGTCAGACAGATTTATGAGCAATGTTCCTCAAAGCCATTGGAAAGTTCTCGATTCCACAATCAATAAACATATGAATCAAGGGTTGGGACCAACCCGGAAAGTTTTCATTAGTTTTGGCGGTCTTTTTTTGGTCTGGCTTGCATTCTCGTCGACAAAAATAATTAATATTTTTAATCTTTATATTGCCAATCTATTTAAGTAAATTTCGAATATTCCGTTTTCGTGCTGTCTTCCTAGCAATAGTCACAGGTTCATCCTGTCGGGCGAGTATTTTTTTTAATAAATGACAAAGGAAAACTCGGCTTATCAATTCCTACGGATTTGCTGCTTTGAGAAAAATTTACATAAATAAAAGCTCAACGCGTGAATTGTGTGTGAAAAGAGAGAATTCTTGGGTGGTATTAGTGAAATCTAAGGGGGCTCAAAAAAACGTATTTGATTTACCCCTCCCCTGAAATCTGATCTAACTATGTCCTACAAATTTTAGTTTCGCTGATTTTTCCTTTTCCTAAGTTATCAATATCCGCATTTTTAGCATAATTATAAGCTGCATGAGGATGGCCCTGCCCATCTTAGCAAGGACCAAAATAATGTCCTTATGCGGAACTAGAAGGTTTATATCTTTGCATATATTCGGAAATTTGCTCTTGGTTCTTTGAATGAAGGGATGTTGACTTCAGTTTTCTGCCTTTTTGTTGATTGTGAAACTTTCATATAAGATTAATGTAATGTTCCAAAGGGAATTCAAAAAAGTACGATCCACTAGGCTGCGGAAATGTCCCACTCGGGAAGGCCGGCATGAAGGAGCTGTCCTGGAAGTTGGCGGTTGAATAATGATTCGGCGTATGCGACCGCATCGAGAAGCTTAGGAAGATCGATCCCGGTGTCCGTTCCCATCTCGTGAAACATGTTTACTGTATCTTCGGTCGCGATATTGCCAGTTGCCCGGGGAGCGAAGGGACACCCGCCCATTCCACCAATTGAAGCATCAAAGGTGTCTACGCCCGCCTCGAAACCGGCCAGGACATTGGCTAGCCCGATGCCGCGCGTGTTGTGAAAATGCAAAGTGAAGTGGATTCTGGGAAATTTTTTCCCCATGTGCGTCACCATCCGCCGAACCGTGGCGGGATTTGTCATACCTACCGTGTCGGCAAGGCCCACCTCATCGCAGCCCATATCGGCGTATTCGTTCGCCAAACATTCGACCGCCTCCATGGGGACACGACCTTGGTAGGGGCAGCCGAACGCTGTCACAATTCCTCCGCGTATTTTTAATCCCGCGCTAAGGGCTTCCCTGGCCGCCTCTTTAGCCACGGCGACCATCCTCTCGCTCCCAGCCCGTAAGTTTTTCAAGTTGAATTCTTCGCTCGCAGCAACGAATAAAACAATACGATCAAGTTGGCATTCAAGCGCGCGCTCCATCCCTCGCATATTGGGTACCAGGGCCTCTACCTCTACCCTCGGCGGGCGTTCCATGCCCGCTAGAACCGTATGAGCGTCCGCCATTTGAGGCACATGTTTTGGGCTCACAAAGCTGGTTACCTCGACCCGGCGCACCCCAGCCGCAAGAACGAGTTCGATCATCCGCAGTTTTTGGTCTGTTTCTACGAGCTGTTTTTCCGCCTGGATTCCGTCTCGCGTTCCGACTTCGATGATTTGGGCCTGAGATAGATTGGCCATTATATCCCTCGAATTATGAGGTTGGGACCCCAATTATACTGAGAGTAATCCCAAAATGCTAGAAAGGATATAGATGGGCCCCATTTTTTGCGGTGGGGATGTGGTCACTGCATAAATGAATGGATGTCGGGAAGTTCTCGAAACTTTTCCGCATAGTCGAGACCGTATCCGACCAAGAATACGTTCTTCACTTGAAAGCCGATGAAATCAGCATCTATAGATGTCTCGCGGCGCAAGGGCTTATCGATTAATGCAGCGGTTCGAACAGAGGCGGGGGCCTGTTCCTGGATGGCACCAAGAACCGCTTCGAGTGTTTTTCCAGTGTCAATGATGTCTTCGATAATTAGGACGTGCCGCCCTGTGATTTCCGAGGCGCCATTAATTTTTAGGAGAACTTTTCCGGTGCTTATTGTTCCGCCACCATAACTCGAAGCGCTGACAAAGCCAATGGTGACTTCCCTCCCAAGAGCGCGGATTAGATCTGCGCCGAAAAAAAGACCGCCCTTGAGAGTAATAACTACGTGCAGGTTCCCATCGGGAATAGCCGCCTCGATTTCAAGGGCGAGAGCCGCCGTTCTAATGCGAATTTCCTCTTGGGATATAATAATGTCTCCAAGAATCACAAGTTTGAGGCTCCGGTAACATGGTGATAAAAATGAGGTTCAGTCACGGAATTTATACTCCCATCGGTGGGTCGGCCTGGTTTTCCTTGTAGATGAAAATTTCAGACCGAAATTATGGGGCCCGGAAATTTGAGGATTGAGTTCGCCAGATGCAGTCAATTCTGAATCGGTTAGGATATTGTGTCGCTTTCCCTCGACAAAAAAGACACGAGAACCGGTGGTTAATTGGAACGGTTTTCTCATTTCATTTTTCCTCGCATAGGTGAGGTTGAATTATTAGAGGGCTTTAAATTTTTCTTGAAGTTGATTGAATTCCTCTGTTGTATCGAAGTCCCAAAAGATTTCCTCGCCAACCATCTCTACAGGAACAATACGGTCTGGAAATTCGTTTTGGAGAGTTCGGAAAATTCCCCGGGCTCCTTCGTCTCCCTTCAGCGAGGCGAGTTCTTTTCGAAGTGCCGAGGAAAAGAGAACCGGATTTCCTCTTCGGCCTTTAAAGAATGGGGCGGCGGCGAATGCCTTCCCCTCAGAGGCGGCGAAGGAATCGATCAAAAGGTCGATCACCGATTGGCTGATTAGAGGCTGATCCCCGAGTGCAAAAACATAACCATCTGTGTCGTCAGCAGCTTCATTTAAGCCCGCAACCAAGCTCGTGGCTTGTCCCGATTTGTAGGCGGAATTGTAGGTCAGTCGAAGGTTCATATTTTCCAGGGCCAATTCGACCTTCTCCGCTTGATGCCCGGTTACGGCGATCACTTCAGCGGCTTTCGATCCCGCCAGCGAAAGGGCGGAATGGCGCACCACCGGTAGTCCTCCCAGATGCATGAGTAGTTTGTTGGAGCCGAATCGAGTTGAGCTTCCGGCAGCTAGTAAAATGGCAGAAATTTTTGGGGTGTTAAGCATGGTTCTGCCGAGGGCCTGTGATCAATATTGCATGCTTCATGGGGCAGTTTTCTCCAATTTTATGGGATTGAGTGTCATCGTATGGAAGGATGTGGTGGGGTGTCAATTCACCTGCTTTCCCTTGAGAAAATGTGGGGTCGTTGACTGGAGGTGGTTCATTGACAAGGCCGGAGGTCGCTCCTAACATGGATTATCGGAGTGATTCCCGTTTCCATTTTTTTTAAGAAGGCTCAGGTGGCGGAGTGCGAGTGGCGCGAGAATTCGAGAGAAAGACGATTCTCATCACGGGGGGCGCAGGGGATATTGGCCGTGCGATGGCCTTCCAGTTCTCCGCCTGCGGCGCAAAATTGATGTTGATTGACTCTGATGAAGAGAGCCTTGTACAGGCCTACAAGGAACTAGATGCTGGCGGTGCCGAGGTGGTATCAGGGTGTGTTGACGTCACCGATCTTGAATCGATGACAAGCTTTGTCAGGGAAAACCAAACGAGTCTAAAGGGAATCGACGTTCTGATCAATGCTGCTGGAATTTACCAGCACAAAAGCATCCAGGAGATGTCCGGAGAGGAATGGGATCAAACCCTGAATGTTAATCTAAAGGGAGTGTTCGTCACCTGCAAGGTAGTTGGGCCGTTAATGGTCAATCAAGAATCCGGCGGCGCAATCGTGAATATTACCTCAATTGCTGCTCAGCGCGGGAGTCCGCTTCATGCCCATTATTGTGCGTCGAAGGCAGGAATTATCGGGTTTGGAAGAGCACTGGCCCTGGAGCTTGCCCCAAAAGTGAGAGTGAATTCGGTGGCTCCGGGAATTATCAAATCCAAAATGATTTTGGATATGCTCTCAATTCGGGGAGAGGAATGGAAACATCAAATTCCTCTTGTGCGATTTGGTGTTCCGGAAGATGTGGCGGATGCGGTATGTTTTTTAGCGAGCGACAGGGCGGCGTATATTAACGGTGCCGTTCTAAATGTCAACGGCGGGATGTGGATGGATTAATCAGAACTTTTTTACATTTGAGTTTTGAATAAAGGAGAGAGGCATGGCTCAAAAGACCAATTATAAAAATCATGAAGTAATAGATCTCTCCCAGGAGATTTATCAGGGGCAGCCTGTTTTTGTAGGGCATCCGGACACCTGGCGGTGGACGAACATGACGCACGAGGAAAGTGCCGCAAGCGGGCGTTTTAAAAGCGAGATGAGCTATTATTGTGGAATTCTCCAGGTGTGCGAGCATGGTCCGACGCACGTCGATTCCATCAGTCATCTAGACCCTTCGCCGGACGCTCCGAATATCGACAAGATGGGATTCGAGTTTTTCTACACTCGTGGCATTGCGATTGATTTTGAGAATGTCGAGGATAATAGCTACATCGGCGTTGATGATGTCAAAATGCGTCTTGACCACTACAATCTAGAGATCAAGCCAGGCGATACAGTTTGCTATACATATGGACATTATAAGCGACATTTTCCTAATTTATCCTACACCACCCACTACGCAGGTTGGACGCGCGAAGCGGCGGAATATGTATACGGGAAATGTGGGGCGCTCAACGTGGCCACTGATGCGCCCAGCATGGATATGGCTCACAGTCCGGATTACCCTTGCCATCTTGTATGCCGGGAGCTCGGCCGGACAAACACCGAAAATCTTCGGAACCTCGAAGAGGTGGTTGGAAAGGAGTTTTTGTACATTGGGATGCCGCTTTTAATTCGAGATGGATCGGGTTCTCCTTGCCGTGTCGTCGCGGTTCTCAATTCTTAGAGATTGAACGGAAAGGTGTAAGAACGAGTATAAATTTTTGCTAATTTTCATTCAAAGCGGGGGCGTAATTAATGAGTATGGACCCGAAAGAATTTCGAACTGTGTTGGGTAGGTTCGCGACTGGAGTGACTGTTGTGACCGCGGATAACTCTGGTGTTCGAAGAGGGATGACCGCCAATGCTTTTTCTTCGCTTTCCCTCGATCCTCCGCTTGTCCTTGTATGTGTGGATCAAAGAGCTACCTTCTTTAAGGTGATTCGGAGAGCAAAAAAGTTTATCGTTAATTTTCTCGGCGAGGATCAGAAGAAAATATCGGATTGGTTTGCTGGAAAAGGAAAGGATGCTGAAGATCAGTTTTCCTGCGTCCCTTTTGAGTTGGGTGAAAATGGTGCGCCTCTTTTGACGGGAAGTCTAGCTAATTTAGAATGTGATACTTACGAAGAACTCCCTGGCGGGGACCACACGATCGTTGTAGGGCGGGTGACTAGAACCGTTTCAGAAGAAAAAGCGCAATTGCCACTCCTATTCTACGGAGGTTTGTACCGAAAGATGGACATGCATGCCCAATACGAAGATTAAACTGGGATGCCTTTTGCTGTATCCTTCCTAGGGACGCTCTGCTTGTATGATTGATAGACTCATCTCAGCCACGACAGGCGACTTGTTTTCGTTCCGCTATTGGAGGTGAAAAGGTGCCAGAGGTCCGTTTTCGGGCGGTTGTATTTGATTTGTTCGACACCCTAGTAGATTTTCAAACTGGTTTGATTCCGGTTGTTGAGATTAACGGAAAGTCCGAGCGAACGACTTCAATTCATGCTTACGAGGCGCTAAAAGAAAAATGTTTTTCTGTTCCGATACGTGAAGAGTTCCACCGGATTTGGGTTGAGACGTCGAAGGAAGTCTGGGGGGAGCGTGATAAAGATCCAGAATATCGAGAAGTCACTTCGCGCGAGCGGTTCGGAAAATTCGTAATGCGGCTTGGAGATCTCCCGCCGGAATGCCGAGATGATGCGGCCATAGTCGCGATGGAAACACATATGGAGTGTCTTATCAATTCGACCGAGTTCAAAGCAAAACGTCTCAAAATGCTTGCTCAGATCCGGGATGCGGGGTTTCGAGTAGGATTGGTGAGCAATTTTGATAATGCTGATTCGGCGCACCAGCTATTGGAACGCACGGGGATTAAGTCTTATTTGGACGCCTTGTTAATCTCCGGTGAGGTGGGCTACCGAAAACCCGCGCCGCTTCTTTACAGGCGAATTGCGGAGATGCTCGACTTGGATCCGGCGAATGTTTTATTTGTTGGGGATAATTTTGAGGCTGATGTCGAGGGTCCTCAGAGCGTAGGTATGGCCTGTGCTTGGTTGAATCCAAAAGATGTGCAGCCGCCAAAGGGTTCTGTCGCGCCGGATTATGAAATTAATTTAGTGGAAGAGGTTTTAGGGATTCTGAACCTAGAGGCTTTGTAAGGCAATTTTAAAACGCGGAACCACATTTATTTCCAAATCCGTGTGCATTTCTATGGCAGGCGTTCTTTTCTTTCTTCACTCTATCCAAAAAGGATGAAGAAATGTCTGAACCGGTACGTGCAGAAATTGTAGCCATCGGTACCGAGATGCTACTTGGCGACCTCATTGATACGAACAGTGCGTTCATCGCCAATCAACTCAAGGCAATTGGTGTAAATATTTATTTCAAGACAATTGTGGGCGATAATCTAGACCGAATTTCATTTGCTATCAATCAATCCCACGAGCGAAGCCAGATAGTAGTTACCTCAGGGGGCCTTGGTCCGACAGTTGACGATATGACGCGCCAGGGTGTGGCACGGGTAATGGGGGTGGATTTGGAATTTCGTCAAGCCCTCTATGATTATATCGATTCTTATTTTAATCGGCGTGGGTTTAAGATGACAGAAAATAATCGCCAGCAGGCGTTTGTCCCAGCGGGTGCCGTGATCATCGAAAATCCGAGAGGAACGGCACCTTGTTTTTATTGCGAGGACGAGAAAGGGATAATTATTGTCGCACCAGGTGTTCCGCATGAGATGCGATATATTATTGAGCAGCGCGCGGTTCCGATTATCCAGGAAAAATTCGATTTAGGTGAGGTAATTCGAACTCGTGTCTTAAAGACTTGCGGATTAGGGGAAAGCCGTGTTGATCAGATGATTGGGGATCTTTTCCGAGAATCAGTGAATCCGAGCATTGGAGTCCTTGCTCATCCGGGACAAGTCGATGTCCGTATTACTGCGAGAGCAGAGAGTGTCGAAAAAGCCGAAGAAATGATCGATGTGCTGGATGCGAAGGTCCGCGACTTGCTAGGATTTGCCGTATATGCTGTCGGGGAGGTTACCTTGGAGGAGGAAGTGGCCCGGCAATTGGACAAAAAGAAAAAATTGCTGGCGGTTGTGGAGACAAATACGGGAGGCGCAATTGCTCAGCGGCTTTCTTCGAGACCGGAGCGTGCAAACTTCCTCCGGCGCGGAATCGTGGCGGTGGATCCTTCAGAATTGGTCCGGATTTTTGATCTCCCCCCTGATACGAATCTTGGAAGTGAAAAATTTGCTGAGGATTTAGCCCTTCGAGTTCGTAAGGAGATGGGTGTTGATCTTGCGTTGATCGTTTCTGGTCCTAATCCCCCACCAGATATTGAGCCCGAAAATAGTCGGTCAGCTCCCGCGATGGGGCCAACTTATTTCAAGCTCTCCACCTCTGATCAAATATTTAGCCACAAAGGTAGTTTTGGGGGAAACGAGCAGTTTATTCAGTCCCGGGTACCAATGGTCGCAATTGATTTAATCCGTAAAGCATTGAATTGATATGCGATATACGATTAAATGAATACCCTTTCTGGTTGGGTATAAATATTTTCAAATAATGAGAAACTATGACTAAACCTGACGGGTATCGTAAGCGGTTACTTCCAACACCCACTCTATCTGTATGCCCCCAACCTACAAATCATCAAATCTATGAATAAAAATTTTATTGAAAAATGATGTAACTCATGTTAGAATAGGTACTTATTTGGCCTTAATTTAGGTGATTTCTTGATTGTCTAGGTTTTATATCCCGCCCGAGCATGGTTTGGACATTAGATGAAATATGAAGTGAGGGGGAAATATCCCCTGCACCCCCTGCTTGGGCGGATGGATAAAAAAAAACCGCATTATAGCTGTGAGCGTGTGGCCCTCCGGATATTGTTACTTTTTGTTTTACTGGGACTCCCAGCTTCTTTGTTTGGGCGCCAATTTTTCGTAGCGATTTGGAATAATGTCGGAGGTTTTACCTTTAGCCGAGTGGCCCGAGGAGATAAAGGTATCTCGAGCCCTGGAATTCAGGGTAATTTAAAACCTCATTCAATTCTGCGAACCAATTCACCTTCCCCTGACGAAGTCATAGACGGTGGATCTTCGTTGTTTGTCCACAATGGCAAATTTGAACGCAGCGACTCAGTCTATGACGTTTTAGCGGCGAATGGGGTTTTTCGCCGAGATATACAGAAAATCCTCCGGGCGACTCGGGCATATGGTTCCTTATCTAGAGTTAAACCAGGAGATCGCTATGAAGTGGCGTTGGCAGGTGATGGTATACAACGTTTCTTGGTCCAAATTGGCGATAATCAGCAAATTCGGGTTTTCCGGACCCATCAGGGTTCGTTTCGGGCGTTGCTGGAGCGGATTCCTTACGAAATAAAGATTGTCCGTGTCAACGCGAAAATTCAAGGAACTCTTTATGGAACATTGGGACGCGCTGGTGTTCCAATCTCGACCGCGATGAAACTTGGTGGAATATTTGAATGGGTGATTGATTTTTATAAGGATTTAAAAACCGGGGACAATGTGGAACTCCTTTTGGAGCGGCGCTACCTGGATGGCCAATTTCAGGGGTTTGGTGGAATATTAGCGGCAAGGATTAACACAAGAGCGAAGGTATTTTCGGGCATATATTTCAAGAATGGGAAAGATGATTATTTCACACCAAGTGGACAAACCCTGCGTCGAGCATTTCTTAGGTCCCCTTTAGAATATACAAGAATCAGCTCCCGGTTTTCAAATCGGCGGTTTCATCCAATCTTGAAGCGATTTCGGCCCCACCATGGAGTGGACTACGCCGCGCCACGGGGGACTCCAGTGCGGACGGTAGCTGATGGAAGAATTATTTGGGCATCATGGAAGGGAGCGGGCGGGAAAACGGTCAAGATTCTTCACAGCCGAGGCTATGAGACTTCCTATCTTCATTTGTCCCGAATTGGAAATGGAATTCGGCGTGGGGTCAAGGTTCAGCAGGGGGAGGTAATTGGCTTCGTGGGAACAACAGGGTTGTCCACGGGATCTCATTTGGACTTTCGGTTAAAACGACATGGAGTGCCAATTAATCCGTTATTGGCCCGCCTACCCCCTGGGAAATCAGTTCCTCGGAGAAGCCTTTCCGGGTTTCGGGAGATTGTGAGGGTTCGAAATTTTCAACTCAAAAGTGCTCCATTGTTGCAAAGGTCATCGGATTTGGCTTCAGCTCGCACTGGTCGCCCGGTTTTTTAGGCAGAAACCTACAAAAATGATGATTCCGTATGAGGGAAAGTTACCAAAAGTTCATGAGAAAGCATGGGTTGCTGAAACAGCTGTTCTGATCGGGGATATAGAAATTGATGAGGATAGCAGTATTTGGTACGGGTGTGTTTTGCGTGGTGATGAGATGAAAATTCGTATTGGAAAACGGACTAATGTTCAGGATGGGTCTATTCTCCATATCGAGGGTGGAAAATGTCCATGTATATTGGGGAATGATGTCTCGATTGGACATGGAGCCATAGTGCATGGATGTGAAGTTCGGGACGGCGGGCTTGTCGCGATGGGGGCAATTGTTTTGAACGATGTGATTGTGGGCGAAGGAGCTGTTGTGGGGGCTGGGGCTTTGGTTCCCGAGGGAAAAGAGATACCACCTTGTACCCTGTGGATGGGGACACCGGCAAGATTTGTGCGGGAACTCCGTGAAGATGAGAAAAAGCGATTTCTGCGAACACCTCAAGTGTACTCCCACCTAAAAGAACGTTATCGAAACGAATAAAATTTTCAACCCTATTACTCGACGTAAAAAGAAATTGGGAAAAATATATGTTGTTGTGTCCGGTCGCGGCGGTGAGCGTTCTGGGAACGAGTGCAGTCCGTATAGTATTGGCGTTCGTGGGTGATTCGAGAAAGTAGGTATTCCATGGAAGATGGAAAGAATTGTTTCGTTTAGGAGAAGGCCTGACAGCCACCAGTAAATTTTTCCGGCCCGAAGCGGAGTGTAGTCTCAAAGGATTAAAGAAAGTTTCAAAAATTATAGAGGAAAATTTGGGCGTTCGACTTGATGTGGTGGCAACAAGCGCCCTTCGAGAGGCTCCGGGCACATACGAACTCATCGCGGATGCAAAAAATTTAGGCGTTCTGCTCCGAATTATATCTGTCGATGAGGAAGTTCGTTTGGCCCCCGCAGGGGTTAATGGCAGTATTGATGGATTTTTCAGAAGAAGCTCTGGCATCCGAGCTTGGTGGAAGAAGTTTTAAATTAATTATTCTTAACAAGGACAGTTTGTTGTGATGGGGACCATTCTTGTAGGGGTGATGCAGATGCAAATGACAGAAGGATATTAGTGGGATATCCCCGCCCCCCGAACAGGCTTCAAAATGTGCATATAAAATTCGCAGAACGTTAAATTTTTTAAAAAAGACCAATTGGATGCAGAGAGTAGTTCCTTGATTGCTTTGCGGGGGGAGGGGGGCTGTTACGCATTCATTGTTGATTCGTGAGGGGAAAGTGGGAATTTTGAAATTAATGGGTAACTGATGCCAGGTAAAAAATTTGAGGCCTGGGTCAAAAGTTCTCGGCCTAAAATTTAGATGAGAGGGCTTCTTTGTCGGGATTCGAAGTAGGCGGGGGGGATGTGGTTCTGGCGGGCCTCATCGTAGTTGAGGTGTTATTTAAGTGGACTGGATTCTTTCCTTTGGGTATCGGCTGGAGGAGTCCGGGAGGGGCGCTTATCTGGCGGACTTCAAGGGCGAAAACGTAAGTCATTTAACATCAATAAGATAAAGAAATTGTGCGACTTTCTGATTCACGGAATTTAGATTGACACACCCCCGTGTTGATCCCTATAGTCACCTAGCTTGCCGTCCTTTGGGGGCTTTTCATGGGTTTGACTCCCCGTTAAAATTTGGAGGGCGACATTTTGATATACGGGTTGACCTTTCCCCTTGAGAGTATTCCCGAGGAAGGTGTTAAATTTGACGAAGAAGTGGACACAGGGTTGCTGGGCCTGAGTGCCCAGAACTGGCCTCCTCTGTCGAGGGTTTATTTGGCTGGGACCCTTGAGAGAACAGGAGAACATGAGGCTTTATTCCGAGGGCGTGTGCTTGGCTCGTTTTCGGTGGAATGTTCCCTCGGTTCTGCCCAATTTGATCTTGTAGTCGATGAGGAATTTGCTGTTTACTTCCAACCGTCTCTCATTGGACAGACCGAATCGGGAGGCGGGGTTGAGCTGGGAGAACGAGAGCTAGAGGTTTGCCAAATTGAAAACGGCCGAATTGACCTACTGAATCCGATCCGTGACCAGCTTGGCTTGGGAATTCCGATTCAACCCAAGTGTCCTGAAAAGTGTTTGGGAGATGATCCTGATTTATGTTATCGCCTCGATCGGGGGATGGGAGTAGGTATGGACTCGAAACGAGATTTGCGGTGGGCGGTATTAGGAAATTGGGGAAAAGATTAAGTTAGCTGGGCGGCCTGAGATAATGATAGGTCTCGTTCTTGGAATTTATTCTTAGGAGGCGTTTTCAGATGGCACTTCCAAAGCAACGTCATTCGCAAAGTAGAGGGCGAAAGCGGAGGACACACTGGAAAGCGGCCATACCTTCTGTAGGGGTATGTACGAATTGTGCAGCCCCCGTGTTGCCCCATCGAGTTTGTGCGACTTGTGGATTCTACAAAGGGAAAAAGGTCATTGCCGTCCAGGAAGTCTAAGAGCCCTGTTCGGGGGTGATTACATGAAGATTGCTGTAGATGCCATGGGTGGAGACAACGCGCCATCTGCTTTAGTGGAGGGTGCGGTGGTCGCTTATCGAGAATTGGGAGTTGAATCTGTTCTGATCGGAAATCCCAAAACGATTGATGCCGAGATTGCTCGTTTGGAAGCTCGCAACCTGCCTATTGAAGTTCGTGAAGCGGCACAGGTTATCGAAATGGGCGAATCTCTTTCGCGGTCTCTAAAATTTAAAACAGACTCCTCGATGCGTATTGCCGCTGAGATGGTCAAAAGCGGTGATGCAGCGGCGGTTTTTAGCGCTGGAGATACTGGAGGAGCATTCGCAGTTTCTATGCATGTATTTCAGCGAATGAAGGGGATTTTGAGGCCAGCAATTGCGGCCTTGATTCCAACCTTGAAAGGTTTCAGTATTATGCTTGATGTGGGGGCAAACTTGGTTCCCAAAGCGCAAAATCTTCTCCAGTTCGGTGTCATGGGAAAGACTTATTCCGAAATGGCGTTGGGAATCTCAAACCCTACGGTGGGATTGCTGAATGTTGGAGGTGAGGACTCAAAGGGAACGGATGCCTTAAGATCAGCTTTTCAGCTTTTTTCAAAAAGCGACTTAAATTTCGTGGGAAATGTGGAAGGGGATACTGTTTTTCAAGGAAGCGTAGATGTAATTGTTTGTGATGGGTTTTCAGGAAACGTTGCGTTAAAAGTGAGTGAAAGCTTAAGTGAAATGCTAACGACACTTCTCCGGGAAGAGGTGACTCATTCGTTTCGAAGTAAGATTGGGTATATGTTTCTTCAAAACGGCTTGAAATCCATGCGGCAGAGGACAGATTATTCCGAATATGGTGCTGCGCCACTTTTAGGCCTTAATGGTCTAACTATGATTGGCCACGGCCGGAGCACTCCCAAAGCAGTGAAGAATGCTCTTGGGGCCACTGTCCGATTGGTGGACAAGGGGCTGAATAGCAAGATTGAGACTGAGGTTGACAGGCAAATCGCTATCCAGCGAAGATCCGAGCCAGGATGGCGTCTTTGGGGGCAAATCCGAGAAGGGATATTTCACGGAGGAACTGTGGAAGAGTCCGGCGAAGGCGAAGGGAGTTCTGGTAAAAATGACTCGGATTTGACTGAAAAATAGTAATCGTAGTGCCGCTCGAATTTGGTGCAAAAATGACACACTCTGTAATCTCAGGATCAGGTTCGTACGTTCCTGAAAAAGTTCTTTCTAATAAAGATCTCGAGAAAATGCTTGATACCACTGATGAGTGGATATTCAACCGCACTGGAATACGTGAGCGGAGGGTGGCTTCTCAGGATATGGCGGCATCGGACTTAGCCATTCCGGCGTCGAAAAATGCCTTGGAGGTTGCCGGAGTAGAATCAAAAGACATTGATTTAATCATCCTGACCACTCTAACTCCAGATTCGATGTGTCCTTCGGCGGCGTGTAGGCTCCAGGCGCAAATTGGAGCTTCCAGGGCGATGGCTTTTGACTTAAATGCGGCATGTTCGGGATTCGTGTATGGCCTGCAGACGGCTGATGCTTATATCCGTTCGGGGATAGCAAAAAACATTTTGGTTGTGTCGGTAGATATTATGACTCGAGTGACAAATTGGACTGATCGTGCGAGTTGCATCCTTTGGGGGGACGGAGCCGGGGCCGTGGTCATGGCTCCTGCGGAAAAAGGACAAGCAGGGTTAATATATTCTCGGCTTTACAGCGATGGAATTGATGGGGAACATATTGTAATTGTAGGGGGCGGTTCGCGTCTTTCCCCAATTTCTCCAGATGATGCAAAATCAAATGCCCACACTTTGAAAATGAAAGGCCAGGAAACGTTCAAAATGGCTGTTCGCCATTTAAGTGATGTTTGCACTGAGATGCTAGAGAAAAATCAAATGGCTGTAGATGACATCGATTTTTTTATTCCTCACCAGGCAAATATTAGGATAATTGAGGCAGTAGCCAAGCGCTTGAATTTGCCTATGGATAAGGTCATCGTAACAGTAGAAAAATATGGTAACATGTCGTCTGCGACGATTCCAGTTGCTTTAGATGAATGGGTTAGAGAAGGGAAAATTCAGCGAGGCGACAAAGTTCTCATGGCAGCATTTGGTGGTGGCCTTACCTGGGGTGCTGCGCTGGTCGAATGGTAAATAATTCTGATTTTATTCTGCTCTGATGTCCGCCCCGATACCGTTCTGTAAGCGAAGACTACTTTGAGCCCGGCTACTCGATGAAGGGCAATTGTATAGCTTGGAGGTTGTGTTGCATTCGTTCCGAATAGTATTTCTTTTCCCAGGACAAGGGTCTCAATATGTGGGAATGGGAAAAGGGTTTTATGATCGGTTTCCTTTTGCTCGAAAAGTATATAAGCAGGCCAATGAATTTTTAGGATCGGATATTGCCGAACTCAGCTTTAATGGACCGAAAGAGGAGCTAACGAAAACCTCGAACACCCAGCCAGCGATTATGATACATAGCTATATTGCCCAATCGTTGCTTCGCGAAAAGGGAATTTTCCCGGTGTTGGCGATGGGCCATAGTTTGGGCGAGTATTCTGCGCTGCTTTCGGCAGGTGCTTTAGATTTTCCAACTACTCTTTTCTTGGTGAAAGAGCGGGGAAGGTTTATGGAGGGCGCTGTGCCAAAAAATGGGGGGGCGATGGCGGCTTTGCTTGGGCTCGAGCAAGATGTTGCTGAAAAAATTTGCATAGAGGTAGACGGAATTGTTGAAGTTGCCAATTATAATGCCCCAGGGCAGTTTGTGATATCTGGAGAGCGAATGGCGGTGGAATCTGCCGTATCGTTGGCTGGAGATTGTGGTGTGCGAAAAGCGGTGATGTTACCGGTAGGAGCACCCTTCCATAGTTCACTGCTCGCAGAGGCGGGTGAGCTAATGAGCACGGTTCTGGACTCGGTGGAATTTTGCGACCTTAAGGTCCCGGTGTACTCAAACGTAACCAGTCGGCCTGTTGAAGATAGAAAGGAGGCCCGCGAGCTTTTGAAAAAACAGGTTTGTGCCGCAGTTCGATGGGAAGAATCGGTTCGCTCTGCTGCAAAAGAGAATGTTGATGCCTTTATCGAGTTGGGCCCCGGAAGGGTTCTATCGGGTCTGAATAAGAGAATTGCCAAGCATATCCCAATCTTCAGCGTCGAAGATGAAGAGAGCTTGGAAAATACTACATCTGAATTAGCAAAATTGACTAGTCGGTAGATAGTTGGAATTAAATGCATGTTGGCGAATTTCGCTGGGATTCACCGCCCGAATGCCAGTAGCCATGGCGCGAAAATACTTGGCACGAAGGCTTTCAAGGGGGTACTTTAATCGCGGCAGGGGGGGGGAAATCTGTGGCGGAAAATGTTAAAGAAAGAGTAAAAGAAATTATTGTAGAGCAGTTAAGTGTTGAAGCTGAAAAGGTGGTTCCTGAGGCATCTTTTATTGAAGACCTCGGGGCCGATTCACTCGACACTGTAGAGTTGGTAATGGCGTTTGAAGAAAAATTCAGCATTGATATTCCAGATGAGGAAGCTGAAAATATTTCCACAGTCCAAGATGCGGTCACTTACATTCAGGATAATAGCTAGTCTGCCTCGAAGATAACGAAAGTCATGTTGTTTGGCGTTTAATTTCAAAATTCGTGGGGGAATGTCTAGGGTGTCTAGTGATGTTCGTGTGGTCGTTACGGGTATGGGTTTAGTCACGCCTCTGGGGGTTGGCCTACAGGAGAACTGGGACTCATTGGTGGCAGGCAAGTCCGGGATCGACAGGGTGACACGCTTTGATCCAGAGCGGTTGCCTGCGCAGATTTGTGGGGAAGTAAAAAACTATAACCCAGAGGATTATATCGACCGAAAAGAAATTAAGAAGATGGACATTTTTATTCAGTATGTGTTGGGAGCTACGCAGATGGCTTTTGATGATGCTAACTTGAAAAGGCCTGATAAAGAGGTCGGCCACCGTTACGGGGCAGTGATAGGAGTTGGTTTGGGTGGTTTGCCTGCTATTGAGAACTATAAGTGCATTTTAGATGAGAAGGGGCCGAAGAAGTTGAGTCCATTTTTTATCCCTATGCTGCTCGCTAATCTTGCTGCAGGCCAAGTGTCCATGCGCTGGGGATTGAAAGGTCCAAATACCTGTACCGTGACGGCATGCGCGTCTAGCAACCACGCTATCGGCGATGCTATGAAATTTATTCAGCGAGGTATTGCAGACGTTATGGTAACAGGCGGAAGCGAGTCGTGTATTACGGAATTGGCGATGGGCGGGTTTTGTGCGATGCGAGCACTGAGCACTCGCAACGATGACCCTAAGCGTGCCAGTAGGCCATTCGATGCTGAGCGAAATGGATTTGTGATGGGGGAAGGATCGGGTGTTTTAATTCTCGAACGATATGAACATGCTATTGAGAGAAGGGCAAATATCTATGCGGAAATTTCGGGTTACGGACTTAGTGCCGATGCGTATCATATTACTTCTCCGGATCCGGATGGAGAAGGTGCCGCCAGGTCCATGGAAATGGCGATTCAGGATGCTGGTGTCACAATTAAGGACATCGATTACATCAATGCCCACGGAACATCCACTCCCCTTAACGATAAGCTAGAAACGATTGCCATTAAACGAACTTTTGGAGAACAAGCTCACAAAATTCTTGTCAGTTCTACGAAGTCAATGACGGGCCATCTCCTTGGCGGTGCTGGTGGAATAGAATCAATCTTCACAGTGCTTTCTATCAAAAATGAAGCAGTTCCGCCTACGATTAATTACGAAACCCCGGATCCTGAATGTGATCTTGATTATGTTCCCAATCAGCCACGCAAAGCAAAAATTCACTACGCTCTTACAAATTCGTTCGGATTTGGAGGGACAAATGCTACACTCCTCTTCCAAAAACCTGAAGCCGACGCCGCATAAAGGGTCTTCAGTCGACGCTTCTGGCCATTGGCAACCTAAGGCACCTAATGAAAAAACTTTGTATCTGGCTGCCGAGAAGCGCTTTCCTCCGTTAAGTGAGCTAGAACAATTTGTCGGGCATGAATTTTCCGATAAAAAGCTACTTATCCAAGCACTCACGCATCGCTCGTATTCTCAAGAGATGATTCCACCAGAAGCGGACAACGAAAGACTTGAATTCTTAGGTGACGCTGTCCTTCAAATGGTAGTAACCAAAAGGTTGTGGGGTGATTTTAAAGAAGAAGATGAAGGGGTTTTGACTCGCCGCCGATCGGAAAAAGTCAGTGGCCGGGCTTTGGCTAAGGTTGCCCACGCGATGAATTTATCCAAGTTTATTCGTTTGGGAAAAGGAGAATTGAAGTCCGGGGGCCGGCAGAAATCCTCTATATCGGCGGATGCGCTAGAATCACTTGTCGGAGCAATATACTTGGATGCAGGATATGGAAGATGTGCTGAAGTCGTAGAAAGTTGGCTCTGGGGCGATTCAAAAATCAAAGAAGATGATTTTTTAACGAACGACTATAAGAGTAAGCTTCAGCAAGACCTTCAGCGGAAAAATATGCATCTACCCACCTATCTTGTTACTAATGAATCTGGCCCAGAGCATGACAAAGTATTCAATGTTGAAGTCCGACATTCAGGAAATGTGCTTGGAAAAGGTGAAGGACGAAATAAAAAAGAAGCAGAACAAATTGCTGCTCGAGAATCAATTAGAATGCTTGCCAGGGAAGTAAAAGAAAAAAATAGTAATTATCCGATTTGAAATTGTCCAAATTTCCTTTGCCTTCAATTAGAAAGTCTGTTAGCTTAGCGACTCCCTCCGCCCGCTTTGCAAAAATATCTAGTCTCCTGCTGAGGAATTTGTTTTGAAATTTAAGCGCCTAGAAATGTTGGGCTTTAAGTCCTTTGTCGATAGAACCGCCATTGAATTTAGTGGTGACTTGACGTCAATTGTTGGTCCGAACGGGTGCGGAAAGAGCAACGTTAGTGATGCCATCCGTTGGGTTTTGGGTGAGCAAGCCCCGAAAAATCTTCGGGCCAAAAAGATGGAAGACATTATTTTTAACGGAAGCGCCGACAGAAAACCTTTGGGTATGGCGGAGGTTTCACTCACGGTTTCTGATTTGAAAGGGGTCATTTCATCACCTCAATTTGCGGATTTTGACGAAATAGTCATTACCCGGCGATTGTACAGATCTGGCGAAAGTGAGTATCTGATTAATCGCAATCCTTGCCGACTAAAAGATATCGTTGATTTATTCTTGGACACGGGAGTTTCTCTGGAAACATTTTCGATTGTTGAGCAAGGCCGCATTGAAGGGCTTGTCAACGCCAAGCCGCTTGATCGGCGGATTCTTATAGAAGAAGCCGCTGGTATAATGAAGTATAAAAACCGGCGAAATGAGGCATTGCGAAAACTTGATCTTGCCCAGGCTAATCTCCTGAGGGTGGGTGACGTAATACGTGAAAAAGAGACTCGGCTCAGGTCTCTCCGACGTCAGGCTAGAAAAGCTACATTCCACAAAGAATACCAAAAAGAAATTCAAGATCTCGAGTTGCGTAAATCAAATTTGGATCTCCTCCGTATTGACGGAGATTTGAAACCGGTTGAGCGGGAATACGCTGAGGCAAAGAAAGGGAATGATGTTCATGCTGTGGCGGTTTCAGCGAGGGAAGCTGATCGCGAAAAATGTCGAATTAATTTAACTGAGCGCTCAGAGGCACTCGCTGAGGTTCGGCGAAGGGCGGTGGAAGTGGAGGGTTATCTCCAGCGCCTAGAATATCGCTTGGAGATGCTCTCAGGCCGCATCGTTGAACTCGATAGCGAAGATGACCGTCGACGCGAAGAGATGCAATCGTTGAAGAAGGAATCGTACGAACTTGAGGAGGAACGTGACCGTTTGGCGGGCCTTGAAAAACTTCTTTCGGGAGAAGTGGAGGCTGCAAAAGGTCAATATGAGTTACTCGCAAAAGAATTGAATGGTCTACGAACAGAAGTGGCTGAATGGAGAAAAAAGGAAGCCGAAAACCGGGAGCTAAGTTCTTGTGAGGCAGAAAGGCTCAATAACATTCATCAGCGTGTAGCTTCTGCTGTTTCAAGGCGAGAGGTAATTCGAGAATCAATTGTTAAGTCAAAGAATGAATTGTCTGAGCTGGAGTCCGGCTGTGGCGAACTAAAAAGTGAAATAAAAATTCTTACTGCTAGTCATATTGATTTTTCTGAAAAAGTTGCATCATCAAAAAAAGAGGCCGAAAAGGTTGTTGCGGAAAAAGATGAGATGGAATCGTCATTGAAAGAAAATGAATTATTGAGTGCGGATTCGAAAGAAACTTTAGCTGGGATCCGCTCTGCGGTCCAGGCATTAGAAAAGTTTGACGGTAGTTCTTCGCAGGATAAGATTGGAGTTGACGAATTCCGAAGCCTTGGAATCGAGGTTCGGGGAGTTCTGGCGAATTTAATCGAAGTTGAGCCGACCTATGAAACCGCAATTGAATCGGCACTTTTGATGAAGCTTGATGGGGTAGTAGTACCCAGTTCTGAGTTGGCGGTAGCCGCGATTAAGAAATTGGTGTCTTCTGGAATCTCAGGTCGTGGAATCATTCACCCAATGACTTCGAGAGGAGTTTCAACTAATTATATTTCGCCAGCCGAAGGAATTGAAGGAAGGGCGATTGACCTTGTTGGTTTTCCGGATGAGCTTCGCCTTTTAATGGAGGCACTTCTTTCTAATATCGTGGTTGTTCGTAATCTAGAAATCGCAGTCGAGGCATGGGAGAAAGGGTCTGAAGGGATTACGTGGGTGACATTGACTGGCGAAGTTGTTTACCCATCGGGCTGTATCGAGGGTGGTTCGGTCGTTGACCGAACGGTGGGGCTATTAGAAAGAAAGCGCCGCTGTGAAGGGCTGCGGGCTGAGGCAACGGAATTAGAAGTTCGTCTAGACGTCTCAAGCGAGAGAGAATCATTTTGTCTGAAAGGTCTCGAACGTATTAAGAATGAGTCGGACAGGGCGGTTCAGACAGTTCGGCATGCGGAGTTGGCTCGCGTCGAGGTGGAGGGAAAACTACGAGCTTCTCAGGAAAAATTGGCAGTTTCTAATAATCGACTTCGAGTGCAATCCCATCAGCATTCCCAATTAATAGTTGAAGTTGAACGCATTGATCTTGAGTGCCAAGAAGCGGAAAAAGAAGTTACTAGAGTCTCCAGTATGCTTCGGAATATTGAATCTCAAATTTTTGACGTCCAAAAGAACCTGAAGCATTTCGGTGATCAGATAGCCAATATGGAAGAAAAGGTATCCGATCGTCGGGTTCTCCTGACCGCGGCCCGAGGGAAAGCCACCGGGGCTAGTTCTGAGTTTCAGAGGGTAATCGATGGAATTCTCCAGAATAAAGCCCGAATGGCTCGAAGACGTGAGGAGGAAGAAGAGTCCGCCAGCAAGCGAGAAGACTTGCATCTTAATATCGCACACAGCCGAGAGGAAATTGAACGCCTTAAGAAAGATAAGGTGTTAATTGAAACTGAGCAGAATAAGCACTCGCGGATCCTAGAAGAAATCCGAGCCCAGGATGAAGAGCTAGGGGAGCAGTTGCGAAATATGCGCGATGAAGCTGCTCAAATTCAAACTCACCTTGCGGAGGTGGCAGAGCGGCGGACCATCCTTCGTGTGCAGAGAGAGACTTTAATAGAATCCGCACGCAATGAGTTTGGTGTTGATTTGGTTGCGTCGGCACCAGATAACGTCGATCTTCTCCCAGAGTATCAAGAGCATGTTAATAGACTCGAAATGCTCCGGCAGCGTCTAGCCCGGATGGGTGAAGTCAATCCTCTGGCGGCCCAAGAATATGATACAATTAACCAGGAATTTTCTTTTTTAAGCGAGCAACAGGAAGATCTTGAAAATTCCACTCAGGACCTGCATGCAACCATAGACAAATTAAACCAAACGACGCGAAAGCGTTTTATCGAAGCATTCGAGCAAGTAAGTCAGAAATTTTCAGAAATATTTGGTCGTTTGTTCCAAGGTGGCGATGCACGCATGTATCTTCTTGATCCAAATGATCCGCTTGAGACGGGAGTGGACATTGAAGTTCGGCCCCCGGGTAAGCGACCGGGAAATATCATGCTCCTTTCAGCTGGAGAGAAAGCACTGACGGCCCTTGCCCTTCTATTTTCGGTCTTTTCTGTCCGCCCTAGTCCGTTTTGCCTTCTGGATGAGGTGGACGCCACTCTCGACGATGCGAATGTGGGGAGGTTCCGAGATGTGATTGGAGAACTGGAGTCCCGGAGCCAGTTCATCCTCATCACCCACAATAAAAGGACTATGTCTTACGCCTCCCGGCTGTATGGCATCACTCAGCGCGAAAAGGGTGTTTCTCTCGTTGTCTCCGTAAAAATTAGTCGTCCAAGCGAGGAGGGAAATAATTCTAAGGAGAATAAAGTTTCCGTCGAGATGGAGGCAAAACCTGTGTAGGTATGCACTACCTGAAATGGCTGAACGAACCCCCGTATTCCTGTCCATATGGCTTGGAGCGGGGGTTCTTTATTAGGTGATAGTTCCAGCGAATCTACCGAGAGGTTGTCAAAGTTAGTTTTAGGATTAAAAAAACACATAAATGGAGAGTTTTCCGAATTGACCGACAGAGAGAAAAAAAGTTTATTCGGGCGCTTACGGGGGGGTCTCGCAAAAACGCGTGAGTCCTTTATTGTCCGTATCGAATCCACCCTCGTCGGACGAAACAGCCTCGACCCAGAAACCATCGACGGGCTCGAGGAGGCCCTTTTTTTGGCCGACATTGGGGTTGGGGCCGTCGAAACTGTTATGGACCGCCTCCGCAAAGGAGAAGGTGCAGGAGAGACCCCGATTGAGCGTGTCCGGGCTATTCTCCTAAATCTTATCGAGCATCCGGTTTCTGACCCTCCGGCCTTGCCCACCGAGTCTCCGCCCGGAGAGCCCCATGTCATTATCCTCGCCGGGGTTAACGGAGCTGGGAAAACGACTACTGCCGGAAAAATTGCTGCCCGCCTCGTTGCCGAGGGGCAGAGCGTTATGCTCGCCTCTGCCGACACGTTCCGTGCCGCCGCCGGGGAGCAGGCTGCGGTCTGGGCAGAGCGCGCTGGCTGCCAAATCGCCCGCCAAAAAGAGGGAGCTGACCCGGGTGCCGTCGTCTTCGATGCAATTACTTCCGCCCGCACTCGCGGTGTCGGGGTCCTCCTTGTCGATACGGCCGGTCGCCTCCACACCCAAAAAAACCTCATGGACGAACTTTTGAAAATACGCCGCGTTACCGCTGGCCTTCTTCCCGGCGCGCCTCACGAAGTTTTCCTCGTCCTCGACGCCATTTCTGGACAGAACGTCCTCACTCAGGTCGATCGCTTCGGTCACGTTCTCGGTGTCACAGGCCTTGTTATCACCAAGCTCGACGGAAGTGCAAAGGGTGGCGTCCTCATTGGGGCTGCCCATCAGAGTGGCATCCCCATTCGCTGGGTTGGTGTTGGAGAAAGCCCTGGTGACCTCCTCCCCTTCGATGCCTGCGCTTTTACTGCCGCCCTCTTTGGAGATTTATCCCCATGACCTGCCTCGGCTCATGTCGCCTCTTTCGATCTTTCCTCCCCCTTTAGATGATTTTTTCAAGTTAACTATATACTGAGCGTTCTTCGCCATACCAAATCCTTGTTCTAGTCAAACCTTTCCCCGAATTTAAAAGATCTTCCCGGTCTAAATTCCACCCGGAAGAAACTCTAGGGGCTTGGCTCTTATGGAAAAAGATATAGTTTCTCTGATTATGAAGCGTATAAATGATGCATGACTTATAGTATCTTACTCCGACCGCTTCGTTATTTCTTTCCTCCAGTTAATTTTGAATAGAGATCCAATTATACTCTCCCAGATTTTTCTTTTGGCTATTTCGATCGTATGGGCTATTTTAGAGACTTCATTTTTTGCGAAGATTTGGTTGCTATTCCATTTTCAAATATCTGGAAGGTGACAATGTTGCTGGGCAATTCAAATTCAAGGAAAAATTTTGTTGTACTGACGGCATCCGATTTTTTCAGTGCCAGAGAGAATATTTTTATTTCGGGGTCTCCATCCAGGAAATAGATAAAAATTTTTTGGGGCTTGCGTGGGTTTTGTAATTTGGGAAAATAGCACTTTGACTACACAGAAAACATAGTGGAGTGCAATTGCGACGGGTATGTGACACACTGCGCCTCCCCTTGATTTTACAGACATATCTCCCTTTTTGGGGCGAAGAGAGAAAGACCTAATTATCTCACTTTATTGCGATTTTGTTTCCTTGGATTATGAGATCACCAAGATGGAGGGAGGAAAGGATTTCCATCTGTTCTTCGAGTCACTCTTTCAAGGGTATTTATTCTGAATTTACGCGTCTTTCCTGTTACTAAAAAATCTCATGGGTTGGTTTTTATATTGACATTTTGGTTGTAGGTGATGAGCATTTTTTAGCATAATGTTTAAGGGCCTACCTACACTATCCGTTGGACGTACCCTTTCTTAATCGGGGCCAACATATTTTCTTCTGGCGTCTAAAAAATCCCCTGGTGCTTATTTCGGTTGTTTTCATACTACTTCATAAAACACTCATTCTCTCGAAATAAAAAATTGTGAGCTCAGATTGAAGCATTATGGAAGTATATTCGTGTTAGGCTTGTTATATGGGAAATTATCCCCCCAAAACCCCTTCTCCAATTCTTCGCTTGTGACATCTTTCGGTTGGTTCGGTGCCATTCGTAAAGGCTTCCTCAAGGGTTTTTCCAGCGCACCCGGGTGAGGGGAGGAGACCGGTACGCTCGTCGATGCGGACGAAAACGATGCCAGAGGGTTTGATGGGGGCCGGAGGTGTGGGGCGGCTGGACATCCAGGATTTCATGATTTTTACCCAGATGGGGAGGGCTGCGGTCCCGCCGGAAGCACGATAGCCCATCTGTTTGTTGTCGTCGCGGCCGACCCAGACACCAAGGACGAGGTCGTCAGTGAAGCCGACGAACCAAGCGTCGCGGTATTCATTGGTAGTACCTGTTTTTCCTGCGGCGAAGCCAGGGAGTTTGAATGCGCGACGGCCGGTGCCGGAAGTGACGACGCCTCGTAATAACGATCGTACCTGAAAGGCGAGGTCAGGTGAGATGGCTCGGTGGTTCTGGGGGACGTTTTCCTCGAAGACGCGCTGGGCCCTGTCGGTTACCTTGACGATGGCGTAGGGCCTGGCTTGGATGCCAGCCGTGGCGAAAGGGATGTAGGCGGCAGTGAAATCGAAGGGAGAAATTTCGAACGCACCTAGAGCTAGAGATAAATAGGGCTGGATCGGGGAGCGGATGCTGAGACGACGGGCGAAGGCGACTGCGGAGGCCGGCTTGATCTGATCGAGGAGCTTTATGGTGGCAAGGTTGAGGGATTTGACGAGGGCGCGGCGCA
>Ga0315336_1001421_pt1 | contig 46850 bp, 41 predicted proteins | sample ASW5metaG_FD_204512 | JGI IMG/M metagenome (GOLD analysis project Ga0315336, IMG submission 204512) | Ammonia-oxidizing marine archaeal communities from Monterey Bay, California, United States - ASW #5 | ecosystem: Environmental > Aquatic > Marine > Intertidal zone | place: USA: California... | reverse complement strand
CAATGCCAGTTTTGGAGCCTGTTCAGCCGATTTTCGTCAAGATACTATATGCACAGGGAAATAAGTGCCTATCGGCAAATTGTATCAAATTAGAGACAATTTTTGCCCGGCAATAATTGCCGTGAGGTGCTTTTTTCACCGGGAAATATTTGCCGCCTAGGGCAGATTTTTCCCAGTACGGATGATCACTGGAAAAGCAAAAGGCGCCCGCACGGGCGCCTCTGTGGGCGTGAGAATACATGAAACGGCATTATTCGGCGCTTTGCAGCAGACCTTCCATGATCGTCCGGTTTACCGTGATCAATGGGTCAATGGCAGCGCTTTCACGCAACACGCTGCTGGAATGTCGGTTCACCCAGATCGCCACGGACATGACCTGCGCCCGCAAGGCCTCCGGCAAGCCGTTATTCTCCGACGCGCAATCGGTCATCAATATGCCCCAGAGTTCCTTATTGCGATGAAGGGCATTGGCCACACGACCGTCCGTGCGCGCCAAGTCCCTTGCTTCCATCAGTTCCGAGGTGATTTGGGCGAATAGCCGATATTCGGTATTACGCGTCGTTTCGGTGGTCTGCAGAGTCTTTTGATACGCCTGCAGGCTCATAGGCCAGCCTCTCTTTTTCAAACCGCAGTAGTTTCTTGCACAGCATTAAGGCGCGATAATACTGATGGCCCATTACTTCTTTACTAATTGCGAGGCAGGTTGCGACGGCGGTCGGATCGGTAATTACACCGAGAAGTTCGGACATACGCAGCGCGAATTCATCATAACAAGCATTGTACTGTTTTTCATCCAGATACATCGACATGATGGCGAAATAGACGCGTTTCACCGGAGTGTCTATTTCGTCCACCTGCATGATGTCGCGTTCGCGCAGAATTGAAGACTTGTTGTGGACCACGACACTGGAACGCCGGTCGCCATTGGCGACCACGGCGCCGTTAATGACGAATTTCTCATGCGGCTTCAGCGTTAGTTTCAGAGCCATGACAATACTAAACCTTCCCAGAATATCCTTAGTACGCCTTTTGCCGGCGGAAACCCGTTTCGTATCATGATCGTCCATGTAGGTTGGACATGATAAATATTCCGTAAACACCGGCTGTTTAGTGGATTGTTTACGGTACTTGTTCAGAATGCGTTCAGGTTCACCAGTCGGTCGACGAGAGAGCATGGCAAACGGTAAGAACAAGAAGCGCGCGCCTCGGGTGTTAAAAGAAACCACGCAGCTACAGACATGGAATAATTTGGCGGCCCTGCATTCGGTCGACTACGAGAAGGCGGTGTCTGACGCCAAACGCAAGCTGTCGGCGCGCCTGCTGGGCAAAGGTCAAAAACTGATGAAGGCCGGCCAAGCGGATCGGGCCGTCCAGGCGCTGCTCCAGGCGCATGCGGAGAACCCCAGGGAAACCGAGATATCCATCGTTTTGGCGCATCTGCTGGCCCAGCAAGGTGCGGCACAGGAGGCGATCTTCGTCTTCGAAAAACTGGTCGAGCAGACCTCGGGCAATCTGGATTCCCGGACTTTGGTCGCCATGGGACAATTGGCGCAACGGCTCGGTATGGCTGCGGCGGCCGAACACATCTATTCCTTGCTGATACAAACCGAGCCCAATCAGCACCGCGGCTATTGTCATCTGTCCAACATCCTGCGCGAACAGGGCAAATACACCAAAGCCATCGATCTGTTGCAGTTTGCCATCCAGAACGACCAGGCCAGCCCTTATCTCTGGCATTCGCTCGCCATCGTCGTCGCCGAACAGCAAGGCCTAGGAGTAGCCGAACCGTTTTACGCGGAAGCGCTACGCTTGAAGCCGGATTACGGTGCCGCGCATTCAAATCTGGGTATGGCGCTCTGCGCGGAGGGGCGGTTTGAAGACGCCCTGCCCCATCTCGACACGGCAATGGAATTGGTATCCGGCGATCCTAATGCGCGCTTCAGTTATGCGACAGCACTGCTCGGCGCCGGCCGCTTGGCGGAAGGTATTGAAAATTACGAATGGCGGTTGGATAGCGGCCGCGCGGATTCCGTGGCTTTCACCCATGGCCTGCCCCGTTGGGAGGGCGGTGATTTGTCTGACAAGACGGTCCTGGTCTGCGACGAACAAGGCATCGGCGATGCCATGATGTTCTCGAGCTGCTTCAGTCAGATCGTTGAAAAAGCCGCGCATTGTCATATCGAGTGCGACTACCGGCTGGTCGACCTGTACCAACGGTCCTTTCCGAAGGCCACCGTCAACAGGCATGTCACCTATAAAGTGAACGGCCGGGTGCATCGCCATTATGGTTGGCTCAAGGACATGGACAGGCAGCCCGATGTGGCGACCGAGGCCGGTTCCCTGTTGCGTTATTTGCGGCCGACAATTGAGAGTTTCGAACGGCCGTCGGGATATCTGAAGCCGGATCCGGAACGTGTAGAATTTTGGAAAGCCCGTTTCGACGCGTTGGGGCCCGGGTTGAAGGTCGGGCTTTGCTGGTCAGGTGGTTACGTCACCCCAATCCGCAAGCGCAACTACGTGACCTTGCAGGAAATGGCGCCGTTTTTTGAAATCGACGGCATTCATTTCATCAACATTATGTACACCAACACCGAGGCGGACATCGAACGAGCCCGCGAGGAACTGGGCGTTACCATCCATGATTGGCCGGATATCGACCGAAGAGAGCAGCTAGACGAAGCGTTCGCCTATACCGCGCCGCTCGATTATGTGGTGTCGGTGACCTCGTCGCCGGGCGCCATCGCCGGCGTTCTCGGCATCCCGACCGCTGACATTCAGCGGGCAAGGACCAAATGGATGCTCGGCATGCCCGACAAGAAGCCGTGGTTCCCGAATACTCGAGTATTTTTGCCGCCGGACATAGCGCAATGGCCGGAGGAGCCCATCGGGCGGGTCTGCCAAGAACTGCAGCGCCGTGCCGGCCTTCAAGCGGCCGCGTGATGCGGCAGCGTATTAATTTGGCGTAGAGTCCATGCGTATTCTCACGATTATTCAAGCCCGACTATCCTCGACACGCGCACCCGGAAAAGTCATGCGCAAGGTTTCCGGCAAGCCAATTCTCGGCTTCATGATCGAAAGCCTCGGCCAGTGCCGAGAGCCGTTCGAGCTGGTTATCGCGACGTCGGTTGAGCCGGAAGACGACGCCATTGCCGCGTATTGCGACACGGAAGGCGTCGCCTGCGTGCGCGGCGACCTGAATGACGTGGCCGGCCGCTACGGCATGGTTTTGGCCCAGTATCCGGCGGACGCGTTCGTCCGGCTTTGCGGCGACAGCCCGTTCCTCGACCATCGGCTGGTCGATCGGGCGATTGCGCTATTCCGGCAGGATGAACAGGACATCGTCACCAATGTCCATCCGCGCAGCTTCCCGGCCGGCCAATCCATCGAAGTCATCGGCGCGGACAGCTTTCGTGACGCTCTCGGCCGGATGACCGACGCGGATGATCGGGAGCATGTTACTCCCTACTTCTATCGCCACGCCGGGCGCTACACCATTGTCAACTTTGCCGCGCAGCGGAACCTGTCCGGCGTTCGGTTGACGGTCGATTCCGAAAACGACTTCGCCAATTTCGTCAGCACCGTGATGCGCATGACCAAACCGCACTGGTCTTACAGCTACGAAGACGTGCTGGCACTGTCGACCGGCGTCCTGGCATGAGCGCCTCGGCCCTTCGGGCCGGCATCATTGGACTCGGTGTTGGCGAGCAGCATATCGCCGGCTATCACGCCCACCCGGCCTGCGACGTCGTTGCCTTATGCGACTTCGCCGAAGAAAAGCGCCACCAAGTGGCCGCCCGCCACCCTGATATCCCGGTGACTGCGGCGGCTAGTGATATTCTTGACGATCCGACCATCGACGTGGTGTCGATTGCCTCGTGGGATAATTTTCACTTCGAGCAGATCGTCGCCGCGTTGCGGCACGACAAGCATGTTTTCGTCGAAAAACCCTTGGTGCTGCACGAACACGAAGCCCGAGAAATCCGCCGGCTTTTAGATGCAAAACCGCATCTCGTGCTCTCTTCGAACCTAATTTTGCGTCGCTGCCCCCGGTTTATCGAATTGAAAGCACGGATTGAGGCCGGTGACTTCGGCGATTTGTTCCATGTCGAAGGCGACTACAATTACGGCCGAATCCACAAATTGCTGGCCGGCTGGCGTGGCCACCTCGACTTCTACAGCATGGTTTTGGGTGGCGGCGTTCACATGGTCGATCTGCTGCTTTGGCTGACTGGCCGCGACGTCGTCGAAGTCCAGGCCTACGGCAACCGCATCGCCACCCGCGACAGCACTTTTGGCAACGCGGATATGGTCGTTGCTATCTTGAAATTCGATGATGGCATGATCGGCAAAGTGGCCTGCAATGGCGGCTGCGTTCATCCTCATTTTCACGGGTTAAATCTTTACGGAACAAAGGCTTCGTTCCTTAACGATTTGCAAACGGCTCGTTTTTACACTGCCAGAGAAACCGATCAGGAGCCGGCAAAAATAACGTCGGCATATCCCGGCGCCGCAAAAGGGGATCTTCTCGCGGACTTCGTCGACGGGATCTTGGCCGGCAGGCAACCCGAGGTAAGCGTGGATGACGTCTTCAAGTCCCTTTCCGTCTGTTTCGCCATCGAACGCGCCGTCCGCGACGGCGGCGCCGTCCCGGTCGACCCGCTCTGACGCGGGAACCAGGCGGGAAATTCCGTTTGGGCGGCCAATGCTCGGCGATGCGGAAAAGGCCGCGGTCGCCGAGGTGTTGGAAAGCCCGATGCTGGTTCACGGCCCGCGCGCTGACACATTCGAGGCTGATTTCGCCGACTATATCGGCGGCGGCCACGCGGTCACCGTCGCCAATTGCACCGCGGCGCTACATCTCGCTTATTTCCAACTTGGACTGGGTGCCGGCGACGAGGTTATCGTGCCGGCACAAACCCATGCGGCGACGGCCCATGCGGTGGAATTCACCGGCGCCCGGCCGGTTTTCGTCGACGCTGAGCCCGATACCGGCAATATCGATATCGAGCTGATCGAAGACGCTATCGGCCCAAACACGCGCGCATTGTCGGTCGTGCACTACCTCGGTATGCCGGTCGATATGGAGCGGATCATGGCGCTCGCCCACGAATACGATCTGTTCGTCGTCGAAGACGCAGCACTGGCCATCGGCACCCGCCTCGACGGCGTTCATGCCGGCCTGCTCGGCGATTGCGGAACGTTCTCGTTCTATCCGGTTAAACACATGACGACCGCGGAAGGCGGCATGTTCGTGAGCCGCCACTCTGCCGTTGCCGAGAAAGCAAAACGGCAGAAGGCATTCGGCCTGGACCGTACAGTGGCCGAACGCACAATGCCCGGCATCTACGACGTCACCATGCTTGGTTTCAACTACCGCATGAACGAAATCCAAGCCGCCATCGGCATCGAGCAACTGAAACGCGTCGACGGCTTCCTGGCGCAACGCCAAACGAACTTTGCGGCATTGTCGGCGGCGCTCGCCGACATCGACGGCGTACGCATGCTGACGTCAAGCAATGGCCGGTTCGAAAGCAGTCATTATTGCCTAGCGATCGTGCTGACCGGCGCCCTGGCCGGCAAACGGCCGGAAATTGTTGCCCAATTGAAGGCCGCCGGCGTCGGTTCCAGCGTCTACTACCCCGGCCCGGTGCCGGCGCTCAGCTATTACCGGAACAAGTATGGTCTTGATCCAGAAGACTTTCCGGTCGCGACGACCCTGTCGAAACAGTCCATCGCCTTGCCGGTTGGCCCGCATCTTGAACCGGATGACATGCACATCATCGCCGAAACACTAAAGAAGGCCATACGGAATGTCCGATAGTCTAATTCCCCTGGAGGGTATGCGCGTCGCTTTGATCGGCGGAGCCGGTTTCATCGGCCATAACATGGCGTTGAGCATGAAGGCGCTCGGTATCGACGTATCGGTCGTCGATAGCCTCGGCGTGAACAATTATTATGCCCTGGAGCGCGAGCGCTATGCCAATCCCATGGGCGAAACCTATCTCGGCTTTATCAAGCAGCGCATGCAACTGCTGCATGAAGCGCAGGTTCCGTTCATTGAACTGGATGCCCGCGACTATCACGGCGTGTCGGAGACCCTGCGAGAGATCCAGCCCGACGTAATTGTTCATTTAGCCGCGGTCGCCCACGCCAATCGCTCTAACAAAGACCCCTACTCGACCTTCGACCATTCGCTTCGGACTTTGGAAAACGCCCTCGACGCGGCCAGGTCCGACGGCATCAACATCAAGCAGTTCATCTACTTTTCGTCTTCCATGGTCTACGGAAATTTCGAAAGCGCTGAAGCGACCGAGGACTCGCCCTGCGAGCCGCTTGGCATCTACGGCGCGCTCAAGTTTGCCGGTGAGAAAATGGTCATCGCCTATAACCAGGTCTTCGACCTGCCCTACACCATCGTTCGCCCGTCGGCATTGTATGGTCAACGCTGCGTGTCGCGGCGGGTCGGCCAGGCAATCATCGAAAATGCCTTGAGCGACAAAGAGGTGACCGTCATGGGCGACGGCTCCGACCAGCTTGATTTCACCTACATCCAGGATTTGATCGCCGGTGTCATCAACTGCATCGAAAATCCTAATGCCCAGAACGAAATCTTCAACCTGACTTACGGCAGCGCCCGGTCGATCGAGCAAATGGTCGATATACTGTGTGAGCATATTCCGGGCGCGTTGGTGGTCCACAAGAAGCGCGACAGCTTAATGCCCGAGCGTGGCACATTGTCAGTCGACAAAGCGCGGCGCCTGATCGGTTACGAGCCTCAGTTCCCCTTGGAAAAAGGGTTTGTCGACTATATCAACTGGTACAAGTCGGTTTGGCAGTCGAACGCGGAGCCGGAACACGCCGAAAACGTGGTCTATCTTCGGCGGCGCTCTTGGGCCTGACTGAGAGGTCGGCCGTGGAGGCTTCCCCCAAAGCGGCGATCGCCAACACGCTCGATTCCAATGCCTGGCTGACATCTGCTCTTGGCCGTGCTTGTTTTCACCTGAATCTGAAAACACCGATTTCCGACGACGATCAACTTGGTCGGTTGATGCGCGCCCTAGCGACCGACGGCGTCTTCATCGACACGAAATTGGCGGTTGACCGCCTCGATCTGGCCGGCGATCTGGAAACACACGGCTTTCGCTTGATTGATACCAATCTGCGGTTTGGCCGAGCCGCGGGCCGTGGGGCAATGCGGCAAATACCAGGCGTTGCGGTGCGCTCGGCCGAACCGCCGGATCGCTTCGGCGTCGAATCCCTGGCACGGCGGTCGTTTCAGGTTTCGCGTTTCCATGCCGATCCTCAGATTCCGCCAGATAAGGCCAACGACATCAAGGCGCGCTGGGCCAGCAATTTTTTCAAGGGCGCGCGCGGCGATCACATGATCGTGGCGGAAGCAGCCGGCGGCATCGTCGGGTTTCTGCAGTTGCTGGCACCGGGTGGCGGGTTGCTGGTGATCGACCTGATCGCCGTCGCGGCCAGTCATCGCGGGCGCGGCATTGCCGGAGCCATGATTGCGGCGGCCGAAGGCGAATGCGGGCGCCCTGACCGCCTTTCGGTCGGCACGCAACTCGCCAATGCCGCGTCGATCGCGCTTTATCAGCGCAACGGCTTCCAACTCGATGGTGCGCAATATGTTTTTCATTATCACGGAGCTCGGAACCGGCCATGAAGATCGAGTCCAATGACAGCGGCTGCGAGATTCTCGTTATCGCCGAAATCGGCAACAATCATGAAGGCAGTTACGGTGCGGCCGAGGAAATGGTCGGGCAAGCGGCCCGCGCCGGCGCCCATGCGGTCAAATTCCAGACCTTTCAAACCGAGCATTTCGTCACGCGTGCTGATCCGGCGCGGTTTGAACGGCTGCAGCAGTTCGAGCTGACCCAGGACGAATTCGCACGTCTGGCGGCGGTCGCCGAAGCGGAAGGCGTAGCGTTCATATCAACGCCCCTCGATTTGCCAAGCGCTTCGTTCCTTGCCGGCCACGTCGCTGCTTTCAAGATCGCGTCCGGGGACAACAGTTTCTATCCGCTGATCGAACAGGTGGCGGCGTCAGCCAAACCGCTGATCTTGTCAACCGGTATCGCCGACCTCGACCACATCGATTTGGCGGTTCAACGCATCGACAACACATGGCACCACATTGGCCATGATGGCGACCTTGCCCTCTTGCACTGCGTCGCGTCTTACCCGGTGCCGCCGGCAGAGGCGAATCTCGCCGCCATTAGTGCCCTGAAGGCGCGCTTCCCGACACGCACCATTGGATATTCAGATCACACGCTCGGTATCGACGCGGCCGTGCTGTCCGTCGCATTGGGCGCTGAGGTCATCGAAAAGCACTTTACCCTGGACAAGAACTTTTCGGATTTTCGCGACCATCAGATGTCGGCGGACCCGGCTGAGCTGAAGCTACTGGTCGAGCGCACGGCGGCCGCCCGTATATACCTCGGGTCCGGCGACAAGCATCTGATGGACTGCGAGCGCGCCGTGGCGCCGCTCATTCGCCGCTCCATCGTCGCCGGCCGCGATCTCGCCGTGGGCACGGTGCTTTCCGACGACGACATCGGCTGGACCCGGCCCGGCGGCGGACTGGCCCCGGGTTCGGAGGCCACCGTCCTGGGCCGCCGGCTCAACCAGCCCCTGATCCAAGGCGAAATGATCCAACTGGAAATGCTGGGTTAGACGATGTGCGGCATAGCCGGATATGTCGGCGCCGAGGCGCCCGATCGGGACCGCGTCGACCGCACCCTGCGGTTGATGCGAAACCGCGGCCCGGACCGGCAGCAAGCGGTTATCGACGACGACGGCGTCAACCATTTTGCGCTGCTGCACGCCCGGCTGTCGATCATCGATTTGGACCGGCGCTCGGATCAACCATTCACGATCGACGATACGACCATCATCTTCAACGGCGCGATCTACAACTACGTGGAGCTGCGCCAGACCTTGGAAGCCCGGGGCGCGGTGTTCCGGACCCGCTCCGACACCGAAGTGTTGCTGCGCGCCTATCTGCAGTGGGGTGAGGCCTGCGTCGAACGGCTCGAGGGAATGTGGGCCTTCGCCATCCATGACCGCGCCCAAGGACGGGTTTGGATGTCGCGCGACCGTTTCGGTGAAAAACCGCTCTATTACGTGGCCACGGAAGACGGCATCTGGTTCGCCTCGGAGGTCAAGTTTTTGGCGGCCTTGACCGGCCGGCGTTTTACGCTCAACCGTCGGCATTTGATGCGCTATTTGGTGAACGGCTACAAGGCGCTCTACAAACAGGCGGAAACGTTTTTCGAAGGCGTATCCGAACTGGCGCCGGGCCATAATCTGGTTGTCGGCGGTAACCGGGAACTGGTTATCCGACGCTATTGGTCGCCGCGCCACCGGCCGCGCGATATGCGCTATGCGGAAGCCGTCCGTGGGTTTAGAGAACGCCTCATTCGGGCCATGGAAATCCGCTTGCGTGCCGACGTGCCGATCGCCTTCTGCTTGTCGGGCGGGGTGGATTCCGCGGCCCTGGCATCGATCGCCGCCAAAGAGCTCGGCCGAGAGATCGCGACCTATTCGATCATCGATCGAGACGAACGCTACAACGAAGCCGACAACATCAACGGCACCGTCGCCGACCTCGGCTGCCACAATCGCCAGATCGAGATCCGCCGCGACCAAACCTTCGAGCGCCTGAAGGCTCTGATCGCCTATCACGACGCGCCGATCTACACGATTTCATACTACATCCACGAAATGCTATCGGAGGCGATCCAGGAAGACGGCTACCGGGTGGTCATCTCCGGGACCGGCGCCGACGAGTTGGTGACCGGTTACTACGACCATTTTAACCTGCAGCTATACCAAATCCGTCGCCAACCGCAGTACGCGCAACAATTAGAGGACTGGCACAAACATATTGCACCGATTGTCCGCAACCCTCACCTTAGCCGGCCCGAGCTCTATTTCGACGATCCAGGATTCCGCGATCACATATATCTGAACAACGACACCTTTGCCGGTTATCTAAAAGACGATTTTCGAGAAAATTTCTTCGAAGAGTGCTATACGGATTCCCTGCTACGGAATCGGATGCTGAACGAAATGTTCCACGAGGTCATACCGGTCATCCTGCACGAGGACGATTTGAACTCGATGTATCATTCCTTGGAGAATCGCAGTCCGTATTTGGATACGGACCTGTTCGACTTCGCCTATGCGATCCCCTCGGAGCATTTGATCCGAGACGGCCACGCCAAGGCGCCGTTGCGCGACGCGATGCAGGGTATTCTGAACGATAAAGTCCGTACCGATCGCCACAAGAAGGGCTTCAATGCCGCGTTTGAATCGCTGGTCGACTTCCGCGATCCGGCGGTGCGCTGCGAGCTGCTGTCCGACGGGCCGATCTTCGACATTGTCGATCGCGACAAGATTGCCGGAGTTTTTGACCAAGAGACCATTCCGAACAGCATGTCAAAGTTCATGTTTTACTACCTGAACGCCAAGATCTTTACCGAGCAGACCCTGTCATGACATTGAAATTTTGCCGTCAGTGCGTTTTGCCGGACAGCCGACCGGGCATCGAGATCGATGCGACCGGCGTCTGCTCGGGTTGCCGAAGTCACAATGCGAAATCGACCCGCATCGATTGGCCGTCCCGCGCCAAGGCGCTTGAGCGCATCGTCGATGCCGCCAAAGCTGCTCGTGCGCCCTACGATTGCATCGTTCCGGTGAGCGGCGGCAAGGACAGTACTTGGCAGGTCGCGGTCGCAAAGGAGATGGGCCTCAAGGTCCTGGCCGTGACCTGGCGAAGCCCGGGCCGCAATGCCTTGGGTCAACAAAACCTCGATAATCTCATTGCCCTCGGCGTCGATCATATCGACTACAGCATCGATCCCGGCGTCGAGAGCCTATTCATGCGCAAGACCTTCGAAGCAACCGGCTCGACCGCCGTGCCGATGCATTTGGCGCTTTACACCATCCCCTTGAAGCTTGCCGTTTCGTTACGGATTCCGTTGGTGATCTGGGGCGAGAGCCCGTTCATGGAATATGGCGGCGATCCCGGCGACAGCGAACTCGACCGGCTGGACCATGCCTGGCTCACCCGCCACGGCATTTTGCAGGGCCGCCGGGCCGAGGATTGGATTGATGACGATCTCGACCGCAAGGCTTTGGAGCCCTATTGCTTGCCCTCGCCCGATGAATTCGAAAAGCGCCGCATTCAATCGATTTTCCTCGGCTTCTATATGCCATGGGATCCCGTTGAATCGCTGCGTGTCGCCCGCTGCCACGGCTTTCAAATACGGCCCGAGGGACCGAAGATCGGGCTTTACGATTATGCCGACATCGATTGCGATTTCATCGCCGTGCATCACTGGTTCAAGTGGCACAAGTTCGGTTTTACCCGACTGTTCGACAACCTCGCCCTAGAGATCCGCAACGGCCGCATGGACCGGGCGGCAGCAATCGGTGTCATCGAACGCCTCGGCCTACAGCGGCCGGACCAGGATATCGACAGCATCTGCCGGTTCATGGGCATCGACGATGAGCAGTTCGCCGCCATCGAAGACCGTTTCCGCAATCCGGACATTTGGCAGCATCGGGACGGGTGCTGGCAGATCGACGGTTTCCTGACTAAGAACTGGGATTGGCGTGCCGGCCGCGCCGCACCCGCAGCCAAGGTGGCCTAGGACATGGCAGACAACGTTTTCGTTACCTTCGTGCATGGCTATGAAGACCTTGACTACGAGGTCGATCGCGACGACTTGCCGGCACTCTGGCGCGTCAACGGCGCCGGTACCGAGACCTTTCGCTATCCGTTCCCACGCAATATCGCCGACTTTCATAATGCCGGGACGTTGATCGCCGGTTCGCTGCCGAAGGCCGATGCGGAAGAATTCAAGCGCCTGCCCCGGTTCGGTTTCACCGGGGCTTCGCTGTGCGGCGATTACCTCTACGCCGGCAGTTGGAACGGCGTCTACCGCATCCGCCGCTCGGACGCCCAACTGGATCGCATCATCTCCAACCACATGATGAGCGATCTGCACGGCATCTGGGTCGGCGAAGACCTTGTCTTAACCGTTTTGACCGGTAAAGACGCCGTGGTGCTGTCGGATTTCGACGGCCGGGTGATCGATCACTTTTGTATCGGCCGCGACCTTGAGATCTATCGGGATCCGACCTTAGACGAGGTCGATTGGCGTTTCGTGTCAAAGCAATTCCGCGGCGCCACCGGGTTCTGGCATTTCAACTACATCCAAATGCTGGGCGAAGAAATCTGGCTGACCAGCCGCAATGCCGGCTGTTTTCTGGTGATCGACCCGATCGCCGGCCGCGCCGAGCTCAGGCTGATCAACCACAAGACGCCGGTCTTGCTGCATGACGGCCGCTGCGTCGATGGCCGCTTTTTCTTCACCTCCATCGACGGCAAGCTGATCATTTCCGAGCCCGCCGAGCAGGCCCACGCCAATCCGCGCGAAGCCGTCGACCAGATCCATCTCTATAACCGGGACATGGTCTCCGAGGTGGTACGGCTGGCGGACACCGAGCTTGGCCGTGAGCCCAACTGGTGCCGCGGCGTCGATTGCGCCGGCCAGCGCATTTATCTCACCATCGACGGCCGCTACGACAGCGACCTCTCCTTCGGCCTAATTGCCCTGGAGGAGTCAGGTCACCTGGTCAGCCAGCACCGGCTCAATTGGTCGGAGGTCGGCGATGAATCCCGGATCCGCTACGTCACCGGCTTCGACGTCGCCGTCGATCAGGTCGATCAAGCCGCCTGACCTGTCACTGCCCGATGAGGCGCAAGATGTTGTCGGTTGCCACCAACCGGCGGGTCTCGGTCGATAATTGCGACAGCAACAGCCGCACCCGGTCGGTCTTGGCCCGGTCGGAATCCACGCGGCGCTGACTGCCGTCACTGCCGACGACAAAGCGCGTCGGATAATCCTCTATCAGTTCCAGCCAACGCGGCCAGACCTTCGTCTCATTGCGGAATATGGTGTAATCGGGCGAGCGGCGATGGCGCAGGTAGGTGCGCGCGCTCAGTTCATAGACCAGATTACCGTGGCGCTCGATCATGCGCCGGGCCAGGAAATAGGGTGTGTAGCCGCCATGCGCCCAAATCACCTGAACGTCCGGAAAGGCGTCGAGCAGGCTCTCAAATTCGCGAAGCCGGGTGATCTCGCAGTGGATGGTGATCGGCACGCCGAAGCGCTCGGCCAGGCGCATCAGGCCGGTCATCATGGCGCCGAGCGGGTCGAAATCGGCTTCCGGAAAGCCGCGTGACGGGAAATGGACCACGGAGATCTCGCCGATGCCTTTATACACGCCGGTTTCAAGCAACGCTTCGACCTCGCCGAGCAATGGCTTCGCGTCGCCGCTCCAGAACGCGCGGTAACGCCGTCGTTCGGGCGAGACCGAGAGGAAGGGGATGAGCCGTCCCGGATGGGCCCGCGCCGCGTCGGCGAGTGTCCCGTTATCGCTATCCCGTCCCCAGAAGACGATGGCCCGATCGATCGCCTCGCTGTCCATCAATTGCAAAAGCGCCGCCGGCTTGTTCATGTGGACATGGGCGTCCACGAACGGGATGGCCGGGCTGTCTTGTGCCATTGCCGATGACAGCGAGACGTAAAGGCAAAACAACGCCGAAAAGAAGATTTTCACGATGGCTTCAACTAAGCTCAGTCAGGCATCAGCGGCACTGACAAATAGACGCCGAATTCGGCGCCGAAGTCACAGCTTACCCGGGCATGGACCCGGCCCTGGCGATCGAGAAAGCGCTGCTGCGGGCCGACCGGGAAGATGCCTTCATGCCAAACATTGGGGTGGATGTAGAGCCCTTTGGAACCGTCGCACCAAAACGCGACGACACTATCGGGCGTGATATCATCGCCGGCCAAGGCGGCCGGGAAGACGAACGGCTGGATATCCAGCGGGTAAAACAATTGACCGCCGTCCGGGTGATAATTCATGTGCCAGAGCAGCACGCGCCGGCGCGCTACGGTCTCTATCATCGCGGATGCCTTTTGCGGATCGGTGCTCCAGCCCAGGACATAGGTGCCGTCGACCGCTTCGTTCCTGCCCATCAGCACGTCGCCGGTCCATTCGCCGCTGAAGATACCCTCCACCGTCCCGGCTTCGTCGCCGGTACCGGCATCGACCGGGCGCCGGCCCTGGGCCGGCCATTGCACGATCTCGACATCACAAGTGTCCGGATCGTCGACCAAATAGCCATAGCCGGCGAGACTCGCATCCGTGGCGATGATCAACGGCACATCGAATAGCGGCAGTGACGGTTTCTCGTCGGCCTCGAACAGATATGTCGGTGCTGCTTGGCTCATGCGACCCGCTCCGATTCAGGCATTGGCAGGATTGCTTCATAGCAAATTACGGTCTCGGCGGAAACAAAGGGCTGCGGTCGGGATCCGGCGACACCGGATCGAGCCGCGCCAGCAAACGATCGCAAGCCGCCGGCAGGAACGGTTGGCCGACGGTCGCGATGGTCTCGAGCGCCGACAAAAGGCCGCCAAGACAGGCACTGAGTGCAGCGTCGGCGTGGCGCGCCTCGTCCGCCGCCGCCGCGCCGTCTCGTTGTTTGGCGAGCGCCCAGGGTGCCGTGGCGTTCACGTAGGCGTTGGCCTCGCCGATGAAACCCCAAATCTCGGCCAAGGCTTCGTGAAAAGCGAAGCGGTCGATTGCGGCGTTGACCCGATCCGGAAGAGACGCACCGGCCTCGGCCAACGGTGTCAAAGTGGCCCGATCATCGGCTGGCAGCCGTCCTTCGCAATACCGGTCGGTCATCGCCAGGACCCGATGCGCCAGATTACCGAACTGACCGGCGAGATCCGAGCGATAGGCGGATTCCAGTCGCTCCAGGGAGAAATCGCCGTCTTCGCCGGATCGGATGGCGCGTAACAGATAATAGCGCAAGGCATCGGCACGGACCGCATCGACAATAGCAGCAGGATCGATCGCGGTACCGGCGGATTTCGAGATCTTCCGGCCATCGACGGTAAGAAACCCGTGGACAAGGATCCGGGTCGGCAGCGCGATACCGGCAGAGAGCAGCATGGCCGGCCAATAGATCGCGTGGAACCGGGTAATGTCTTTACCGATCACATGCACCCGTTCCGTAGCGGTTTGCCAGTACCGGTCGAACAGTGGGCCATCATCGGCATAATCGAGCGCGGTCACGTAATTGCCAAGCGCGTCGAACCAGACGTACATGACCTGGCCCGGATCATCCGGCACCGGGATGCCCCAGCCGTGGGCGCGTTCGATCGACCGGGAAATGCTGAAATCCTCTAAGCCGTCCTCGATAAAGCGCAGGATCTCAGTCCGTCGCCGCGCCGGCAAGATCTGGATACGATCCTGGCGCAACAGCTCGGTCAATTGCCGCTGATAGCGGCCCAGGCGAAAGAAATAGTTGCGCTCGGCGACACGGTCCGGCTCGGTGCCGTGCAACGGACAGCGGCCGTCTTCGAGTTCGGCGGGTTTCATGAAGCGCTCGCAACCGATGCAGTAGAGGCCGCTATAGTCCTTCGAATAAATATCCCCGGCGGCGGCACAGGCACGCCAGAGCCGTTCGACACCGCGGCGATGGCGTGGTTCGGCGCTGGTCCGGATAAAATCGTCGGAACTGAGGTTGAGGGTCTCCCACAGGCCGGCGAACGAAGCGGCGTTCTCGGCCACCAGGTCCGCCGTCTCCCGACCCAACCGCTGGGCGGCCTGGACATTCTTCAAACTGTTCTCGTCGCTGCCCGTCTGGAACCACACCGCCGCGCCCCGCTGGCGCCGGTTCCGCGCCAAAACGTCGGCCTGGATCAGTTCCAACGCAAAGCCCACATGGGGTGCGGCGTTCACGTACGGAATGGACGCGGTAATGGCCCACGTTTCGGCAGCGCCATGGGGTGATGTCGCCCTATCTTCGCCTGTCATCTCTGCCTCGTATATCTCATGGAATTGCAACAAAAAAAACCGCCGTGGGCGAACGGCGGCGGGCTGCAAAGAGACACTTGGTCAGAAATTAGTCACGCATCAGAGCACCAGCCACCGTTCACCTGGAACAGGGCATTCGCATGAGGGCCAGAGAGGTATGTGTGCGTGTCAACATGGCGGGTTTCTAGCAAAAATATCTTTTGAGATCAAGGGTTAAACGACACTGATTCATTTAGTTGCGAAAAATGCAACATTTTTGTTGTACAACATTTTTGTTGTGATACCTTTATAAGGCTGACAAGGAGACCTCAAAATGCCCTGTTTCGGCCGGGAAAAGGAAACGATCGAACTATGGCGCCGTTTCGACGGTGGGGAGAACCTGTTGATGCTCGCGCCGCGCCGGATCGGCAAAACCGTGATGCTCAATCACCTTTGCGACTTGGCTGGCGACCACGGCCATCGTGCAATCGTCCTAGACGTCGAAGGATTCCATGACGAAAAGGATTTTTTCCGGCAATGCTGTTCGGCGATTCAGGAGGAGTTGAGTACGGGCACCGCCGTCATGACTGCGTTTGCGGGCCGCTTGCGGCAGGTATTGCGTGGGTCGACGACGGAAGGCGCTGACTGGCGGCAATTGCTGATGCAGACCGACTGGAAAGAATTCGCCGACCACCTATTCACCCACTTAAACGACAACAACGATGAGCCGCCCTGGCTCATTCTAGTCGATGAACTGCCGGTGTTTGTCCAGGCCTTGCAAGAGAAAGGCGGCGCCAACTCCATCGGCGAATTCCTGTACTGGTTGCGTGGCGTGCGCCAAAAATACCGAAACGTTCGTTGGCTCTATGCCGGGTCAGTCGGATTGGATACTGTCGCCCGGCGTCACAATGTAGAAGGCGCTCTCAATGATCTTCACCCGTTCACGCTTGAGCCGTTCAGCAAAGATACCGCCAAGGAATTTCTCGCCGATATCGCAAGTCGCAGAAACTGTGCCTTTGAGCCCGATGCCACAGATGCGATCATAACCCGCCTCGGCTGGCTATCTCCTTACTACTTGGAACGTATCGCTGAAGACGCCTGCATGGACGCGGGCGCCAGCGTCCCCGTCGACACGCTAGCCGTTCATTCCGCGATGAACCGGATGTTGGAACTCTCGAAACGAATTTATTGGGCGAACTGGCGCGAGCATTTGGATCGTAACTTCGTTGAACCTGAGCGCAGTCGCCTCCATGCCATTCTTGAAACCGTGGCAAGGCAAGAAGACGGCGCCGATTGGAATCTTATCTTGGGTAGCCTGAACCGTGGTACGCAAACGATCACCGAAACCGAACTGCGAAACATCGTCGACACGCTTCTCTCCGACGGCTATCTGACGGAAGGCAGGAACCGCCGGTATCAATTCCGAATGAACCTATTGCGTGAATGGTGGCTACGTTATGTGGCACCTAGAGGTTGAAACATGGGCAATTTGCTGAATCTTGCGGTCTATAACCCAGCCTTGCTCACCGACCAGGACTTCCTCGCAAGCTTTGTCGCCCGCGAAAATGTCGTCGCACACCTGCTGAAGCGACTCGGCGAGATCGCCCCCACCAACCTCGCCCAACACACCCTGCTGCTCGGTCAGCGCGGCATGGGCAAGACCAGCCTAATGCGTCGCCTCGCGTTAGCTGTGAAAGACGATCCGACGTTGAGCGACGTTTTGCTCCCTTTAACGTTCAGGGAAGAGCAATACAACGTCCACAATATGCATATCTTCTGGTGCAATTGCCTCGACGCGCTCGGCGATTGGTTTGAGAAGACTGGGGAAACGGAAAAAGCGAATACGATCGACGACGATGTCGCCATGCTTTCCCGCGGCAAAAAGGATCCAGACGGAGCCGCCGCTCTTGACGTGTTCAAGACATGGATGAAACGGGAGAAGAGACGGCCCATCCTATTTTTGGACAACATCGACATCATATTGGAGGGCCTGAAAAAACAGCAATGGGATCTGCGACGCGTTTTGCAAGAATCCGGCGGCATCGTCGTAGTCGGCGCATCCACGCACTACATGGAGGCGGCCGCCGACAGGGACGCAGCGTTTTACGATTTCTTCCAAGTGACGGTACTGGAGAAGCTGTCGCACGGAGAGTTGATGGCTTGCTTACGTCGGCTCGCCGAGGCGCGCGGCGAGGACGGACGCATCGTCATCGCAACAATCGATGAAGACCCCGGCCGAATCCGCACATTGTATGACCTTACCGGCGGTAACCCGCGAACCCTGATCCTCCTTTATCTGCTACTCGAAATGGACGGCGACGGCGACGTTTTTCGCGATCTTGAGCAACTCCTGGATCAGGTCACCGCCCTCTACAAAGCCCGTGTCGAAGATTTAGCGCCCCAAGCCCGCGTTGTTCTCGATGCCTTGGCTTTGGCTTGGAATCCTGTGGCGGCCGCAGATATCGCCGGTGCAAGCAGACTTGAGACGTCAACAGCATCAACGCAACTCGATCGAATGGTCAAAGAGGGATTGGTAGAAAAGACAACGCTCTCGTCAACTACAAAGACGGCTTTCCAATTGAGCGAACGGTTCTTCAACATCTGGTATTTGATGCGTCACGCTCCACGCCGCCAACGAACCCGCCTACGTTGGCTCACTATCTTTCTTCGTACTTTCTATACACCGAAACAACTGACCGACAGGGCCACGGACTTTCTTCGGTTCAACGAAACTCGTGGCCTGGACCGGCGCGAATACAGTCTGGCCCTGAGCGATGCCTTTGACGATCCCGGTTGGCGCAATCTGCTGGGGTTTGAGGCTTTAACTGAGCATGAGCGTCACGCGGTAGATAGTGTATGTGAAGCGGAGGCGGATAACTTGTCATCCGAAATTCCGACTCCGAAAACGGCAAACGATTGGTTGGTTCATGGCCAATTGCTATCTAGGCATCTTGATCGTTGCGAGGATGCTGAGTCCGCCTACCGGACGGCCATCGAACTAGATTCCAAGTGGGCGGTTCCTCTAGTACGTCTCGGCGCCTTGCTACAGGATCGCCTTGAACGTCATAAAGATGCTGAAAACGCATATCGCGAGGCCATCGAACTTGATCCGAGTTTGCCGGAAGCATGGGCAGGGTTGGGCCACGTCCTGCACTACCACCTTGAGTGCCATGACGAGGCCGAATATGTGTATCGGAGAGCCATCGAACTTGATCCAATGCGTGCAGCGCTTTGGGGCTGGCTCGGCGACTTACTGCACCATCGACTTGGGCGCTATGAAGCCGCTGAAGCAGCCTATCGTAGTGCCATTGAAATAGATCCCATGTGGACAGATCCCTGGAGGGTTTTGGGCTACCTGCTTCATGAGCGGCTTCAACGCTACGACGAGGCCGAGGACGCATATCGGAAAGCCATCGCGCTTGACCCACGGCGGCCTGCACCGTGGTTAATGCTGGGCGACCTGCTAAAGTGTCAACTTGACCGCTACGAAGAATCTAAGGCCGCCTATCAAAAAGCTATTGAACTTCACGGTACAGTCCGCGCTTGGTTTTCACTCGGTGATTTGTTGTTGAACCAATTTGGCCAAATCGAAGAAGCGACGGAAGCATACAAGCACGCTATCAAGTTTGAACCCATGAACGGCGATGAATGGGGAATGTTGGGATACTTACAGTTGTTTCTGTTCGATCGGCGTACAGAAACAGCACATGCTTTTAATCAAGCGCTTAGAACGGATCCGAAAAACCTCGATTACCGGAGCAACCTTCTCGCACTGCATCTACTTGACTCCGAGAGCGAAAATTCAAAAGACGACGAATTTGACGCTGTCGTAGCCGAGCTCCCTGTTTCAGAGGCCGCATTGTTTCTCGCCATTCGTGCAATCGCGCGAGAAAACTTTGGCGAAGGATCGCGCCAATTTCAAATAGCGCTTGATGCGGATGACGCGACCTTTTTTGATAGCTGCCGCAATTTTCTGGTGCTGTTTTTGCGGTTGGCGGTGTCACGTGGCTATGGCGACAAATTACTGCGGTTCTTCGAGGACGAAGGTATCAACGCTCGCTATTGGCCGGTTTATGCAGCCTTGGACGCTTACGTGCACGGCGAGGAACGCTTGCAGGACGTGAATCCCGAGGTTCGCGGCGTCGCTACGCAGATCTACAATTGGCTGGACATTGCCAGGAAGGCTCAGTCAGAGCCACTGAATTGACGCCACGCCACCGCTCCCCCCAATTTCGATTTTGTTAACCATATTATCAGATCCTTAATGGCCTAACGAAGCCGCCAATTGTGCCGCAACTATGTCCAGGGAACCGATGCGTTTTAGTCCGAAGGAGCCGCCCCGCCATTTTCAAACCGGTGTTGACGGCGCTTTGACGATTGCCGACTGCGGCGACCTCCGTTTAAGCGAAAACGAGCAGATCTCGTTCGTCACCGACGGCGGCAAGCGCCATGATTTTGCCGCCAAGTCCTGGGGCTTTTATGCCACGCCGTCGATTAATGGCCGCCTCAAGGATCAGGGCTTCAAGACCGCCTTGGTTCGCAATCCCACGGGCCGCCGTTTCGTCATGGTCGTGGATGCCGACCGCATGGGCGATTTCCTAAATTATTGCCTGACCGAGGCGCAAGAAGTGGAGGAATGGCTGGATGACCGTCCCGTTGGCTGAGCCCACCATCCAGCACGTCCTCTCTACGAATTATCAGCGCGACGAAGGCGGTGATTTTCTGACCTTGTTCGATTCCCGTGGCAATCCGGAGGCCCATAGCTACACGGCCCTGCTCGACCGTGCCGCCGCCTGGACCGCGCTTTATCGTTTGCGTGGCCTGCGTCCCGGTGATCGGATCGTCGTTGTCCTGCCCCACTCCATCGATCTCTATGCCGCCTATATCGGCGCCATGATTGGCGGCATGGTACCCGCCATGTTCGCTCATCCGTCGCCGAAATTGTCCGAAACCGTCTATTTCGAGACCGTCGACCAATTGCTGGCGAACGCCAAGGCGCGCTTGTTGGTTTGCTATCCGGAAGCGGCGGAACGCTTCGCGTCGCTGGTCGACGCCCTGCCGACATTCGACTGGGTGCTGACGCCGCAAATGCTGAACGCCGAGACCGACGTTTTCGGCACATTGATCGGCGAAAAGGACTTCTTCCCGGCAGAGCCGGAAGACACGGCTTTCCTGCAATATTCATCCGGTACCACCGGTCTGAAAAAAGGCGTCGCCATCAGTCACCGCGCCTTGCTCTGGCAGTCACGCGCCTATGTCGAGGCGATCGGCGCCGACGAGACCGACACCATCGTCAGCTGGCTGCCGCTCTACCACGATATGGGCCTGATCGCCTGTTTGTTCTTGCCGTTGATCAAGCGCATCAAATTGGTCGCCATGTCGCCGTTCGACTGGGTCCGCCGGCCGGCGATGTGGGCGGAAACGGTCGACCGCTACAACGCGACATTGAGCTGGTTGCCCAACTTTGCTTTCAACTTCATCGCCAACAATCTACCGGCCGATTGCGCCTATGACCTGACGTCGCTACGGGGCGTGATCAATTGCTCCGAGCCGGTGTTGGCCGAAAGCCATGCCCTGTTCGTCGAACGGCTGGCGCCCCATGGCTTCATGGAATCGGCCGTGGCGGTTTCCTACGCGCTTGCGGAAAATACCTTTGCCGTGACGTCTGGCGGTTTCGGCCGACCGCCCCAAATCGACCTTATCGATGCCGAGATATTCGATACCGAACAGCGGGCCAAGCCGACCACCGCCCAGACCACGCGGGTCCGGCGGTTGGTCAGTTCCGGCCGAGCCTTGCCGGAAACCAGCATCACCATTCAGGACGATCAGGGCAATAGTCTGGAAGACCGCTGGGTCGGCGAAATCGTGCTGTCTTCACCGTCGCTGTTCAATGGCTATGACGACAACCCCGAGGCGACAGATGCCGCCTGCCGGCAAGACGGCTTTCATAGCGGCGACCTTGGCTATCTCGCCGACGGCGAACTCTTTGTCGTCGGGCGTGCCAAGGATCTAATCATTGTCGGCGGGCGCAACATCTACCCGCAAGACGTTGAAGCCATCGTCGGCGAGGTCGCGGGCGTGATACCGGGCCGCGTGGTCGCCTTTGGCGTCGAGGATCGAACCGCGGGCACGGAGTCGCTGATCGTTGTTGCGGAATCGGCGGACGCGACGGCCGGCGGCACTGAAATCGCGACAGAAATCCGCCAAACTCTCGCGGCGGCGATGGAAACCGCGCCAAGCGATATTCGGATTGTCGACCATGGCTCGCTCGTCAAGTCGACATCGGGAAAGATCGCCCGCGCCGCCAACAAGGAACGGTATCTGGCCTTGCGCGAGCAGGCCGAACCGCAAGCACCGGCAGCTGAAATCGCTCCGATCAACGGCATTCGGCAAGCCGTCCTTGGTGAAATTCGCGCCGCCGGATCAGGCCATTCCGTCAATTTGGGCGACGACACACCGCTGATCACCTCCGGGTTGGTCGATTCTTTCGGCCTGGTCAATTTGATCGCCGCCGTGGAGCGGGCAGCCGGACTGCGCATTCCCGACTGGGTGACCCGAGACGTCGCCAATTTGGATAGCATCGCCGCCCTCGCCGGAACCGTCGACCGTATTCGCGGCGGCGAGATTGAAGCCGTCGGCCAACCCTGCCGCCGGGTACCGAATGGCGCCGGCGACATCGCCATGGACGTTGGCGGTGATCGCGGCACGCCGCGCTTTAAGGCCGGCTTCTGGACGCTTTACTACAAATTGGTCTTTCGGCGCCACGGCATCCGTTTCGGCAAAGGCCTCAGGGTAATGGGCCCGCTCATGCTGCGGCTCGACGGCAATCCACGCAATATCTCGATCGGCGACAACGTTACGCTGATGCCCTGGGTTGACCTGAAAATCCGGGAACAGGGCCGCATTACCCTGGGCCACGGCGTCGTGCTCGACAGCATGGTGCGGCTGGTTGCCGCCAACGATGCCGAACTTCGCCTCGGCGACCGGGTTCAGCTCGCCATCGGTAACGTTGTCAATGCCGGCACGGACGTCATCATCGGCCGTGATAGCGTGACCGCCGGGTACTGCACGATCGTGGCATCGGAGCACAAAATGGCATCCGGTACGCCGATCATGCAACAGGGCTACGACCACCGGCCGATCTATGTTGGCGCCGATGTTTGGATCGCGGCCAACGTCCTGATCAGGCCGGGCAGCCGGATTGGCGACGGCGCGGTGATCGGCGCCCAAGCGATCGTCAACGGCGATATTCCCGGTGGCGCCATCGCCGCCGGCCAACCGGCCCGAGCGGTCAAGTTTCGCCACGACTAGAGCGGTTCGCGATGCGCTGGCTGACCTGTCGAGACTTTATCGCTATAATACAAGCATGCATGGCAGCGTACCTGACACCGAACCGGCGCGGCTCGCGGCGGTCAGCGCGGCATTGAGGCGACTTGGCCTTGTCGCCGCCGGCGACGAGCCGCGGTTTCAACCATTGACCGGCGGCGTCTCGTCGGACATTTGGCGCGTCGATCTTGCTGACGGTCCGGTTTGCGTGAAAATGGCCCTAGACAAGCTGCGCGTGGCGCAGGATTGGCAGGCGCCGCTCGAGCGGAATGCGTATGAAGTCGAATGGATGCGTGTCGCCGGCGCCGAAGTGCCCGATGCAGTACCGGAAATCCTGGCCGAGGATCGCGAGGCCAATTTCTTCGTCATGCGGTTCTTGCCGCCCAAGCGATACCCGGTGTGGAAGCAGCAATTGCAGGATGGCACCGCCGACGCGGCAACCGCGCGCGCCGTCGCCGACCGACTGCTGAAGATCCACGCGGCAACGGCGAATGATCCTGTCATCGAACGGCGTTTTGCGACCGACGAGATCTTCCACGACATACGACTGGCGCCTTATCTGGAGGCGACCGCCGACATCCACCCAACCTTGGCGGAGGCGCTCCATGCCATGGTACGGACGACCAAGAATCAAAAGATCGCACTGGTGCATGGCGACGTCAGCCCGAAGAATATTTTGGTTGGGCCGAACGGCCCGGTCTTTCTCGATGCCGAATGCGCCTGGTACGGCGATCCGGCATTCGATCTTGCCTTCTGCCTTAACCATCTGCTGCTCAAATGCCTGTGGCGTCCGGGCATGATCGCCGGGTTTATGGATTGTTACGATGCCATGGCCGAACGTTATGTGTACGGGGTCGATTGGGAGCCACCGAACGAACTGGAAGCGAGGGCGGCGCGCCTGCTGCCCGGCTTGTTGCTCGCCCGGGTCGACGGCAAATCGCCGGTCGAATATGTGGTCGCCGACGCAGACAAAGCCCACGTTCGGCGCTTTGCGTCGGAACATTTGCTGGAGCCGGTGACCGCTCTGACGGAACTCTGCCGGAACTGGCTGTTGGAACTGCGGCGGACATAGCCCGGCTTCACAATTACGCGATTATTGCTGCCCGACGCGTTGAAAATCAGTCGTCGAATGCAGACATTCATGACACCTTAACGTGCTGTTAGTAGATTTTGCGTCATGCATGCGTTTCGCGCCGTTGCCCTGGCCCAGAGACGAAATGTGTCACTCTCGTCCAAATACAGGCCGTTCCCCGGCGCACAACTCAGGAGACATGCGTATGTTTAGTAGATTCCGGTCCGTGGCCGCCTTTTGGCTTGTCTCACTAACGGCGATATTCGGCGCAACTGGCCTGGCCACCGCAGATCCGTTACCGAGTTACTATGGCCAAATCATCGTCGAGGACGTTTGGGCAACACCGGGACAAGTCGGCGATCTGGCCACGCTCCGGCTTCGCATCGTCAATGAAGGCCGCGATCCGGTTCATCTTCTTGGCGTCGAATCGCCCGTGGCCTTGGACAGCCGCATTGTCGGCCGCATCGGCGATCAAGAAACGGCGAATTTCGAATCCGTAAGCGTGCGCGCCGACAACGATCTCGACCTAACACGCGATTACATGTGGATCGAACTCGGGCCACTGATGCGAGAGGTCAAACCGGGCGAGTCGATACCGCTTGAGCTCGTGTTTCTGCGGAGTCGCATCCAATTGAAGGTGTTGGTGCGCGCCGCGGGCGGCTGAACCCCGTTTGCGTCGATACGGTGATCGGTGAGCGTGCTAACGTGGAACAAGTGCGCCGGGGTATTGAATCACGCGCGCTGCGGTGCGGTGACCGGCCGCTGCCGCCTCTTCGGGTCCTAAGCCGGCCAACCGGGCTGCGAGATAGGCGCCGTTGAAAGAATCGCCGGCCGCTGTCGTATCAACCGGGATTTCGACACATGCGCCCGAAACCAGTGCTTGACCGCCCGGCCAACTGACCAGGCAAGGATCCGCGCCATTCTTGATCGCCACTTCATCAACGCCGCGCGCATGCCATGCCGCGGCCGCCGCGGCCGGGTCGTCGATACCAAACAGGTCCCGTTCATCATCCATGCCCGGCAGGGCGATCGTTGTAATCGCGGCCATCTGCTCAATGATTTCAATTGCCGCATTTTGATCCGGCCACAGGCGCGGTCGATGGTTGGTGTCAAAGGCAATGCGGGCACCGTCGCCTCGCGCCGACCGTAGGACGTCCAACAGTTTGGTTTGCCTGTCGGCCGCCAGGATGGCGAGACTGATACCCGATAAATAGATGAGATCGACGCCGGCCAGCATTTCGGCGAGTACTGCGTCCCTGCCCGCATCTAGCAGGTCGCGCGCCGCGGCCTGGTCGCGCCAATAAAAGAACTGGCGCTCACCGTGATCATCGGTATGGATCATGTAGAGACCCGGCAACCGTCCGGGCAAGCGCTGAACCGCGGTCGTGTCGATGCCTTCCCGTTGCCACGCAGCGACCATGCGGTCGCTGAAAGGGTCGTCGCCGAGGGCAGTGAGATAACCGACCGACGCCGCGCATTGATGATCGGATTTTAGCGCGCGCGCCAAATAGACCGCGGTGTTCAACGTATCGCCGCCGAAACCGAAATTAAGCTTTTGCTCGGCCGGGTCTTGCCCGAGCCGGCCACTCAGCTCGATCATACATTCGCCGATGGTGACGGCGCGGATCATGCCCGGCTCGCGAATTGGCCGACCGCGGATCGTGCCAAATCGCGAATGTCCGACCAGGCGGCGGCGGCGATGGCCGCTTGCGGCGCCACCCAAGATCCGCCAACCGCCGTCACGTTGCCAAGCGCCAGATAATCGGCGGCGTTATGCTGACCGATGCCGCCGGTCGGGCAAAACACCAGGTCGCTAAACGGTGCCGCTACGGCGTTCAGCAAGGCTGTACCGCCGCTTTGTTCGGCGGGAAAGAACTTCTGCAGGACATAGCCGGCGTCCCGTAGCGCCATCATTTCAGACGGCGTCGCCGCACCGGGCAGCCAGTGGTCTTGCAGGCCCTGTTTCGCAACCGCGGCGATAAGGTCGGCACTGGCGCCGGGGCTGACAAAAAAAGTCGCGCCTGCCCCAACCGCCTGATCCAGGGCCGCCTCATCAAGAACGGTGCCGGCACCGACCGCGATTTCCGGCATGGCGTTCCGGATCGCGGCGATCGCGTCCAGTGCCGCGGTCGTGCGCATGGTGACCTCAATTAGCGGCAAGCCGCCGTCCGCCAAGGCCTTTGCCAGCGGCACCGCGTGATCGGCGTCGTCGATAGTCACGACCGGTACAATGGCGGCCCTGGCCAGGATGTCGGTTAGGCTTGGCTGCTTCATGCGTTGACGAATTCCCGGATCAAGTCAGTCACTTCGGTGGTTTTCTCATGATTGACCCAGTGGCTCGCGTCGGGAATGCGGACAATGCGCAAGTCGGCCACGAATTCGTCCAATCCTTCCAGCAGAACCGGCCGAAGCGCGGTATCTTGTTCGCCCCAGATCACTAGGGTCGGAACGCGGACGGCAAAGGCCGATGGCCCAGGTTCGATGATCGGTTCCGTGGCCAGTTCGTCCGTCGCGCCGATTTCCGACACCTTGATTGTTGACGCCCGGTACCAGTTCAACGAACCGGTCAGGGCACCCGGCTGAGACCAGGCTTCGATATAAGCCGCCTTGTCCGCCTCGGTAACATGACCGGCGCGTAGCGCCTCACCAAATATCCGTTCAAAGAACGGCTCGAACCCGCCGGCGGAAAGTAGTTCTTCGGCATTCGGCGACCGTAGCATGCGGATGTATTGCGACGCCGCCTTTTGCTCCTCGCTTTGCCCAAGCGCGCGTTGAAACGTCCCGGGATGCGGCGCGTTCAGGATAACCAGCTTCTTCAACAGCTCCGGCGCGGCAATAGCGACCGCCCAGGCGACAACGCCGCCCCAGTCATGGCCGACCAGATCGAACTTTTGCCAACCCATATGGCCGGCGAAATCGCGTATGTCGCCAACCAATTTCGTGATGTGGTAGTCGTCCTGCTGCGGCGGCTTCGACGACAGGTTATAGCCGCGCTGATCCAAGGCGACGGCATGGCGGCTGTCGGCCAAAGCGGTCAGCTGATGGCGCCAGGAGTACCAAAAATCCGGAAACCCATGCAGAAACAATATGGGATCGCCGGAACCTGCATGGGCGTAATGCAAGGTTACTTCACCGAGGTCGGCGCTATCGTGTTTGATCGTCATGGGATCCATGGCCTCCTGGGCGGACGGGGTCGAAGCCATCCTTACATCAAGCGCCGCCGCCGCACCATAGAGCGATCAGAGAACCATTTGCGTCTGTGTGACCACCGCGACAAGGCGGCCCTCTTCGGTGGTGATGCGGGTCTGCCAGACCATGGTACGGCGGCCCCGGTGCAGCGGCGTGCATTCGGCGTTTACCGCGCCGCCCGCCGGTGCCGGGGCCAGGAAATTGGTCTTGCTTTCCAAAGTCGTTGTGGCGCCGCCCTCGCCCAGATTGACCATGGTGGCGACGCCGCCCAGGGTATCGGCCAAGGCCATGGCCGCGCCGCCGTGCAGGACCGACGGCCGGGTGCAAAGATCTTCGCGCACCGTCATCTGGGCGGTCACCCGGTCGGGCTCGGCCGCGGTGATGGTTATGCCGAGCAACGCGGCGAACGGCAGCGGATTTTCATTCAAATGGTCGACGATAGACATGAGGTGCTCCTCGAAAACGTTGGTGGTGTCTGGTTACCGCCATCGCATGGCCATGGCCCTGAATCAATTACTTCGGAAGTAATGAGTGGCGGGCGTTTGGCCAACACCGGGGCGTCTGCTAGCTTTCAGGTGGGCACGAACAAGAGGGATTTTCACGACCATGTTGACAGGTGAGCAGTATGTAGCATCGCTGGATGACGGACGAGCGACCTATTTCGAAGGCGAACGGGTGACCGATCTGCCGGGTCATCCGGCCCTAGGGCCAGCCGTCGCCGTGGTCGCCGATTGCTACGACCGTTTCTACCAGCCCGGCCAGGACGCCCGCAGCCCGTTGATGGGTGTCCCGAAGTCGGCGGAAGAGCTGAAGAGCCGCATTCCGATCCTGCATGAGGCCGACTTGATGGCTCATGTCACCTATCAGTCGATCATGACCTTGATTACCGCTGCCGGCCGTATGCCCGATCTGCCGCACTATAGCGAACGCATCAATGCCTTCGTCGAACGGATCCAGGCGGACGACCTCAGGGTCACGGAATGCATCACCGACGCCAAGGGCGATCGCAGTCTCTCGCCGGCCAAGCAGCCGGACCCGGACGCCTACACGCGGGTGGTGGAACGGCGCGCCGACGGCGTCGTCATTCGCGGCGCCAAGCTGCACATATCCGGTGCGTCGCTGAGCCACGAATTGATGGTCATACCGACCAAGAACATGAAACCGGGTGAAGAGGACTACGCGATCGCCTGTGCCGTGCCGGTCAACGCGCCCGGCGTGAATATCGTCAACGCCACCTATGCGCCACGCCATGAAGACGCGCGGACCTTTCCGATCTCCGCCGCCAAGTCCTGCCCCGAGGGCTTCGTCATGTTCGATGACGTGTTCGTTCCCGAGGACCGAGTTTTCCTGGACGGCGAAGTGCAGTACGCCGCGGTGTTCGCCCATTCGCTCGGGCTCTGGGAACGGCTCGGCAGCCTGTCATTTCTGGCCGATGAAGCCGACGAACTGGTCGGCTTCGCGCAACTGATTGCTGAGGCCAACGGCCTCGCCCGGGTTGGCCATGTGCGCGAGAAGATCTCCGACATGATCATCCACGCGACCCTGATCCGGGCTTCCCTGGAGGCGGCGATCCATAACTGCAGCTTCGGACCCAACGGCGAGGCGTTTCCCAACGAGCTGTATACAAATGCCGGCAAATATCAGGGCGCGTCGAACTACAATCAAATCGTTCGCCATCTGCACGATATCGGTGGCGGCTCGACGGTGACCGCGCCGTCGGTTGCTGATCTGGAAAACAACGAAGTCGGCGCCCTGGTCCGCAAATACATGGCCGGCACGGCCGACACCACCGGCGACTACCGCATGCGTCTGTTTCACGCGATCCGCGACCTGACCGCCGACGCCTACGGTGGCTGGAAGTTCGTCACCAACCTGCAGGCCGGCGGCGGTCTCTACGCCCAACGCATTGTCACGCGGCGCCACTACGACCTGGAGGCCGCCAAGCAAAAAGCACTCAAAGCCGCCGGGTTGACCGACCTGGCGCCGGCCGAATAGGCGCCAAAGAATGGCAAACCCTCTTCAGTTGCCACCGAGATATGCATCACGGATTTTTTTGTTGTCCAGGATCTCGGATGCCGGACCCTCGATTTCGTTGCGCCCGGCGGAGAGTACGTAGGCCCGATCCGAGATACCCAGTGACTGATAGGCGTTCTGCTCCACAATAAGCGTCGCGGTGCCGGCATCGCGAATTTCTTGGATTTTCTCGAACATTCTTTCCGTAGCGATAGGCGAAAGGCCGGCCGAAGGTTCGTCGAGCAACATGAGTTTCGGTTCGCACATCATCGCCGCGGACATCGCCACGAGCTGGCGCTCGCCACCGCTAAGACTCCCCGCCGCCTGGTTTGCCCTCAGACGTAAAATCGGGAAGCGCTCGGAGAGCGCTTCGATCCTGGCGGCGGCCGTGGACGCATCAAGGTGAAAGCCACCGATTTCAAGGTTTTCAAACACCGTGAGCGACGGGAACACGTTCTGCAGCTGCGGCACATAACCGATACCAGCGCGAATCCGCATGTCGGCCCGAAGATCCGTGACATCTTGGCCGTCGAAAACCACGCGGCCGGCCATAGCGCCTATGAGGCCAATAATAGTCTTCATCAATGTCGACTTGCCGCATCCATTAGGGCCAATAATCGTGACGATTTCGTCGGACTCGACAGTAACCGAAACGCCATGGAGAATTTGCGCCGCGCCATAGCCGGCGTCGATGTTATTTGCTGCTAAAATCGTCATGGCGCCGCCTTGAGACGCGCCGGCCCGCGGCCGAGATAGGCGTTCAGCACGATGTCGTTGTTGCGCACCTCGGCAGGCGTTCCCGCCGCGATCAAACGGCCGGCATCAAGCACAAATACGTGGTCGCACACGTCGCCGACAAAACGCATGTCGTGTTCGATAAGCACAATGGTTTTGCCGTGATCCGTCTTAAGCCTTCTGACCAGATCGGCAAGTATACCCCGCAACGTCGGATTGATTCCGGCGGCCGGTTCATCAAGCAGGACCGTGCTGGCGTCGCGGGCGAGTATACGGGCGATAGACAGCAATTTGCGTTGACCGCCGGATAGTTCGGACGAAAGAGCGTTTGCATGAGCAGCAAGATTGGTCAGTGCCAGGATTTCCAGCGCCCTGGCCAAGTTCCGATTCTCTTGGACGGCAATCGGCCGGCGGCCGAGCAGCGCGCCCGCAATGGTCTCGCCACGCTGGTCGGCAAATGCCAAAAGCAAGTTTTCGAGAACTGTCATCTGGTCTGGGGCACGGGCAACCTGGAAGCTGCGCGCAAGTCCCATCTGGGCAATGTGGTGGGGCCGCAGTCCGGTGATTGGGCGCCCGGCCAGCCGTACGCAGCCTGAATCGCATTTGAGAAACCCGGAAGCAATATTGAACAGGGTCGACTTGCCCGATCCGTTTGCCCCGACAATCCCGACAATTGTTTCTGATGCCACTTCCAGCGAAACCTGGTCGAGCGCTTTGAGGCCGCCGAAGTTTTTCGAAATTTCGGAAATTTCAAGCTGCGGCGCCGTCACGACTTATAGATCCTCTTGCGCTCGGCGATAACGCCCTGGGGCCGGAACAGGACGACACCGATTATCAACAATCCGATCACAAGCATGCGCAGATTGGCCACTGTTTCCGCTTCAAACGGAAGGTAGTCTTTGAGGAACCGGGTCGAATTGTAGAATCCGACAATGACGACCGTGCCAAAGATCGAGCCGACGAGATTGCCTTTGCCGCCGATGATGACCATGGCCCAGACAATCATTGTGATGACAGGGGTAAAATCATCAGGCGAAATGAACGTGATATAATGGGCATAGAGCCCGCCGGCGAGGCCAGCAAACATCGCGCCAAGGGCCATGGCTTTCAGTTTGAGTAGGAAAACCGGCTTACCGAGCGACGTTGCCAGCTCTTCGTCTTCCCGTATCGCCTTCAAGGCGCGGCCGAAGGGCGAATTCCAAATTAAGATCAAAACGATAAGGACGGCACCGACGACGGCCCAGGTTAAGGCCATATAGAATGCCGAATATGCTGCCGTTGGCACCAAGTCCAACCAAGGCGGCGTAATCGCATCCAGGCCAAAGCTACCCTTGGTCAGCCACTCCTCATTGAGGGCCACCATTCGGACGATTTCAGCGATCCCAAGTGTCGTGATGGCCCAGTAGCTGGTCGAGAGCCGCGCTGTCGGAAGCGCGATGAGCAGGCCGGCAAAGGCGGCAACGATGCCCGCCAACAACAAAGACACGACGAAGGGCGCGCCAGCGATAGTAGCAAGCGCTGCGGTATATCCGCCGATGGCGTAAAACGCGACATGGCCAAAGTTGACCAGACCGGTAAGCCCATATTGTAGATTCAGTCCCAGAGCCAATATGCCGAAAATACCGATCATCGTCGCGAAATAGATGAATATATCGAAGAATTGCATATCAGCTCGGCCGTGCTTGTCGCAGAATACCGGTCGGCCGCCAGATAAGTACGATGACCAATACGATAAAGGCGAAGGCTGACCGATACTGGGTTTTGACAAACACGAAATCCTGATCGGCGAAGAATCCAAAGGCTTGGAATAGCGGCGACCAGTTGATCGCGAGCATGAGGTTTTCGACCAGAGCCAGCAGCATTGCGCCAAGCACCGCGCCATGGACGTTGCCAACCCCGCCAATAATGGTGGCCGCGAACACCGGCAGCAGCAATTCGTACCCTAGATCCGGCCAGACGATCGATTCCGCGCCAATCAGAACACCGGTCAGCCCGGCATAACAACCGCCGATGAACCATGTGTACTTGATAATCCGTTCGACATTCAGGCCACGGCCACGGGCCAGACTAGGGTCGTCGGATAGTGCCCGCATCGACTTGCCGAGCTTGGTGCGCTTGAGCAGTAAGTGGAAGGTCACCAGCGATGCCGCAGCGACGCCGATTATGGTCACCTGGCGCGAAGTAATGACGGCGCCGAACAGGCGATAGTGGCTGGCAAGAGGCAATTCGTAACCAACTTCATCGGCACCAAAAGCCGCGCCGAAAATGGCTCTAATAACCATCGAAAGTCCCAGGGACGCAATGATCAGCGCAATGGGCGATGCGTTACGCAACCGGCCAAACACCATCGTGTCGGCGAAAAGTGCCATCCCGCCGGCGACGGCAACACCCAGGCCTGCGGCAATGATAAACGGCAGGCCGATAACAATCGATAATACATATGCCGCGTAGGCGCCGATCATCGCGAACTCGCCATGGGCGAAATTTGCAAACCGCAGGATCGAGAACGTCACCGTGAGGCCGATGGCGAGCAGGCCAAGCGTCGCGCCTTGCAGCAGCGAATTAACAAGTATCTGCACCATCGCTACAGCCCGCCGGCCAATGTGGCGGCCCAATTGGCGTTGGTACGTCCGATCCCATCGTGCGGTGTCATGTCGAAGCCAGTTCGGCCGGCACCGCGCGCGGATTCTTTTCGGTCACTAGAATTCATCAAAGACCATCTTCATGGCGTTTTCGTCAGTAATAATGTCGAAGGAACGACCGGAGCCGGCACCCCAGCAATAAAAGTGTGGGTATGTATGGGCCTTCAACTCACGGCTCAGGTTTTGGCGTAACGCGGCGTGCTATCCGGCCCGCGTCCGGAGACCCGGAACCGGACAACACGCGCGCTTCACGGGGAGCTAGTTATCGTACTTCTGCAGTTTGCCGTCGCGGAACACCATGCGAGAGAAGTTCTGGTTGGTCTGCATGCCGTCGCCGTCAACGCTCATATCGTCATCCGATATGCCGCGGTAATGACCGAATGCGGTTGGCAGCGTATTCTGTATCTTTTTGGCATCAAGCGAACCGGCTTGGTTGATCGCCAAGGCCGCTATCCAAACGGAATCATATCCAAGCAGGCCATAGACTGGCGCCGTCTCAACTTTTTCGCCGCTCTTCGTCTTGTACTTCTCGGTGAATGCTTTCGATCGGACGCCGGATTCGGACTGGGTTATGAAACCTTTGCGGCCCTCGACTGTCTCCGGGATCGCCGGCTCGACAGCGAGATTCACGAATGGCGAATACCAGGTGTCGGCGACGGTTTGGTATAAGCCGAGCTCATAAGCCTGTTGATGCAGCAGCCGAGACGCCGTGAACCATGCGACCGAGAGGATCGCCGGCGGCTTGGCAGCAAAGAGACGCTGTAGTTCGGCACGATAGTCGGGCTTTTTAGGTTCATAGAGAACTTCAGAGACAACTTCGCCACCGGCAGCCTTAAGGGCGGCGGTCATCTCCTTCATCATGGCGACACCGTAGGCGTCGTTCAAGGTGAGAAAGCCGAATTTTTTCTGACCTGAATCGGCAATCGCGAATTCAACGAGATCCTTCGCCATCACATCGCTTGGCGCCATGGCGCTGAAGAAATAAGGGCCGATCTTGCGCACCGCGGGAGCAGTCGCGCTGATGCCGATTTGCACCACGCCCTTACTGTTCGCATAGGTGGCGGTCGGAATGGTGACGGAGCTCGTGTTTTCGCCAATAACGACCGGGACCTTATCGACATCGATCAACTTATGTACAGCATCCATGCCGCCTTTAGGGGTGGACTCGGAATCTTCGACGATGACTTCGAGAGGGCGGCCGAGGACGCCGCCCATGGCGTTGATTTCCTCAACGGCGATTTCGACGCCGACCAAGACCCGTTTACCGCCGGTGGCGCTGGCGCCGGTCAACGGCAGCAGAACGCCGAGCTTGACCGCATCGGCGCCTTGGGCCGCTGGTAAGCCGAGGGCTACTGCCGTAAGGCCCGCCAACGCTGACGTAAATAGTCGTTGGAATAAGAGCCGTCTGTTATATGCCATGATGCTTTCCTCCCTGATTATAGGGGCAGATTTCTCCTGCCGCCGTTTGGCCCGATGGCCCGTTGGGGAGCCACCGCCGACCTGAACCGTCCAATCATGAATTTAGGAGGAAGTAGACAGATGTGGCGGTATCAACTGATACAGAAAATACTCGAAAGTCACTTCACGCGTCGCTTGGCCCCGTCAACTTGGGGCTCACGGTATAAGCAAATCCTCGTGGACGCAGATAAATCTCTGACCAACTTGAATTTTCCCGGTGCCGTTCATTCTGCCGAGGGCGCGGGTGACGCTCACCCGCGTCGCGCCTGTCAGTTTGGCGATTTGTGAATGGCTGAAATAGGCGCAAGATCTCCAGCCAGGGACCGGCGAGTCCGGAAACGGTGCGGTCGTACTCCACAGTAATTGTCGAACACGTTCTTCAACACTGTACCCGGAGCTTTGGACAAGACGATTTACGAATCCGCGATGTTGCCGCGATAACAAGTGCAGCAGCATGGCGCCGATTTCAGGATTGTCCGACCATTCGCGTTGCAGATCTTCGATCTGGAGCTCCGCAACAACGGCATCGTTCAAGGCAACGGCGCGGGCGAAATGCGGCGAGCCGTCGAAAGCCGGGCCTTCACCGCACAGGGCGCCAGGGCCAAGAATGTCGATAATCAGTTCTGTTCCGTCATGACGGATATAGGACAGTTGAACTTGCCCGCTGATGACATAATAGAAACACTCGCCAATGTCGCCTTGCTCGAATAGGACGTCGTCACTAATAAGTCGGATATATCCTTGCGGTTTGCATGACGCAAAAAATCTTTGTGATAACTCCAAGGGGATTGTTGCCGTTTCCGAAATATGACGGACCGCCCGAGATTTTCTATTCCTAACAGTCATACAAACCTCGAACTATTCCTAATGTTCAGCCGCCGTGATCTACCGCTGAGGCTATGGTCGGTTACGGTTTCAAGATGATGCAAATATGGTGTGTCACTCGCCAGAAAGCCACGGCAGCGTGGGCGCTGTAATCCACTTCGGAAATTGGATATTCAGCCGTCGGTCGCCGTATTGCGTAGCGTGGTGCGACAGACCGGGAATGGCAAATTGTGCTGCGCAGGCCATAAGCCATGCTAACAACGGTTGCGCCGCAGGCCAAGGAATTTAATATTTATGCCCGTACTGGGGAAAAATTCAAACGGCTTCCGGGCCGCCGTCGAAGGGCACGATGTCGCGCAGGTCGGTGATCAAATGGAGCAATCTGGGACCGTCGACCTCTAGGGCGGCGGCGAAGGCTGGGGCGAAGTCGGCGTTCTTGTCGATGCGCCAAGCGGTGACGCCCATGGCGCGGGCCATGGCGGCGAAATCGGGGCTAGCGAGCCGCGTGCCGTAGATTGCCGCCGCGCCGAAGCGGCGTTCCTGGCCTTGCAGGATCGAACCGTGGGCGCCGTTGTCGCAGAGGATGATGGTGACGGCGAGGTTCTGCTCCACGGCCGTGACCAGTTCCTGGCCGGTCATCAGGAAGCCGCCGTCACCGACGAAGGCAACAACCGGCCGCTCCGGAAAGGCTAGACGCGCGCCAAGAGCCCCCGGCACTGCGTAACCCATGGCGCCGGCCATAGGCCCGGCCTGGCTCGCCGGGCGGCGGAACCGATGAAAGCGATGGACCCAGCGGGCGAAACTGCCGCCGTCCGTCAGCACAATGGCATCGCCGCCGGTGGCCCGGCCGACCTCGGCAACGACGGCGCCCAAGTCGACGGCGCCCTTGGCCGTCGACCCCGCCGGATCGGAAAAATCCAGATAGGCTTTGTGCAGGCCGTCGCGCCAGGCGCGCAGGGCCGGATCCGAAATATGGCCGCCAAGCCCAACGACCAAGGCCCGAAGGCCGGTTTCGGCGCCGGCCCGAAGCGCGCCGTCGGCACCGAGGCGGTCAAGTACCGCCGCTTCGGGGTGCAGCACCAGCAACTTTTGGCCCGGTGCCGGCAAGGCGCCGTCTGCGCCGGTAATGCCGTCCATGCGGCAGCCGGCGGCGATCAACAGATCGGCCTCGGCCAAGGCATCGAGCTGAAAACCCACACGGTTGATTTCCAAATGCCCGGCATAGGCCGAGTGCTGATTGTCAATCACGTCCTGGCGGCGGTAGGCGGCCATGACCGGCGCGCCGAGGGCATCGGCAAATGCGGCCAAGGCCCCGTGTGCGCCTTCCGTGGCGATCAGCTCGCCGGCGATCACCAGCGGACGCGATGCGTCACGGATTAGGGCAAGGGCTGGTGCGACGTCCACGCTCTCTCGCGTGGGTTCAACCGTGTCGCCATCCGGGACAACTTCGGCGACCGCCGCCTCGGTGAAATCGCGTGGCAGGACCACCACCACCGGCCCGGGGCGGCCCTCAATGGCCAGGCGGGCGGCTTGCGACACCGTCTCGTAGATCGCCGCCGGCGTCGCCGGTTCGAATACCGCTTTGGCGACCGGTTCGAACATCGCCCGCTGATCGATCTCCTGAAAGGCCTCGGTACCGCGAGAGTGGGATTTGACGTGACCGACGAACAATAGCAGCGGTGTCGAATCCTGGCGCGCGGTATGCACGCCGATTGCGGCATTGGTGGCGCCGGGGCCGCGCGAGACAAAGACCGCGGCCGGCCGGCCGGTCAGCTTGCCGAATGCCTCTGCGGCGAACGCGGCGCCCCCTTCATGACGGCAGGTCACCAGGCGGATGGCGTTCTGGCGGCGGCGCAGCCCTTCCAGCACCTCCAGAAAACTCTCGCCACTGACCGTGAACGCGACGTCGATGCCGGCCTCGACCAGCGCTTCGACCGCCGCAATACCGCCGGTCATGGATCGATCCATCGTCGTACCCCTAGAACAAGCCTTGCTCCGCCCATGATGCCCCTGGCGACCGCGAAGTCGAGAGGCAGCGTTCTAGGAAATCCGCCCTTGCGCTGATAATCTGTTGTCAACGCAGGAGGAATGACATGACGCAAAGCAATGGCGGCTATGCGGTCGTCTGGCCCCGTGGCGAAAAAACCATCGAGATCGCAGCGGCCGCGAAACGGTTGGACAGCCTGGACGGCAAAACCGTGTGTTGGCTATGGGACTACATGTTTCGAGGCGATGAGATATTTGCCGTCCTCGAAGACGAGTTGAACGCGCGCTACCCGGGCATCAACTTCATCAGCTACAAGGAATTCGGCTCGACCCACGGCGACCGGGAAACCGAGATTCTGGAAGGTCTGCCCGACAAGCTGGAGGCGCTAGGCGTTGATGCGGTCATTTCCGGCATGGGCTGTTGAGGCAGCTGCACGCCCGCCGTGTTGCGGGCCAGTGCGGTAGCGGAGAAAGCCGGCGTCCCGACCTCGTCCTTGGTTTGCGAGGGCTTCTTGGGTCAGGCGGCGACAACGGCGGTTGGCATCGGTTTGCCCAACCTGCCAGTCGCCCTGGTACCGGGCCATGTCGATGGCCAGACCGACAATGAGCTGCGCCAAAACATCCTGTCGGTGACCTTCGATCAAGTCATCGACAATTTGTTGACCGATCCCGGCGAACCGATCGCCATCAACGAGCCGGCGCCGGGCGACATCGTGTTCGAAGGATCCTTTGAAGAAGTCAACCGGCTGTACTACGAAAACGGCTGGAGCGACGGCTTGCCGATCGTGCCGCCGACGCAGCAAAAGATCGAAGCCTTTATGGCTTTCACCGACCATGATCCGCAATCCGTGATCGGCGCCCTGCCCCCGGACAACCGCAGTGCCACACCTTGGAACGTCGCCGCCAATGGCGTCATGGCCGGCTGCCGGCCAGAATACATGCCGGTCCTGCTCGCCTTGATCGAGGCCATGGCCGACCCGGGCTATGGTGTCGAGCATAGCGGCAATACACCGGGCGCCGAGACCCTGATCATCGTCAACGGGCCGATAATCCAGGACCTCGGCTTCAATTACGAACAAGGCGTGTTGCGTGACGGCTTCCAGGCCAATACGGCGATCGGCCGGTTCTGGCGTCTGTGTCTGCGCAACATTGCCGGCTTCCTGCCGCATCAGACCGACAAAGGCACTTATGGCGGCACCTGGCGCGTGGTGCTCGCCGAAAACGAAGGCGCCTTGCGGAAAATCGGTTGGCCGGTTCTGGCCGAGGACGAAGGCATGGCGGCCGGCGAGAACGCGGTCACGATCTCGCGGTTCACCGGCGGCGACGTCATAACCTCGGTGTTCGGCAGTACGCCGGAAGAGATGTTGCCTTACTTGGCCGATGCCTTGGTCAAGCAAACGGGTTGGCAATTGTGCTTTACGTTCGGCATGGCAAGCGGTTCCTACCGGCCGTTACTGGTGCTCAGCCCGGTGCTGGCGGAAACCATCGCCAAGGCCGGCTGGTCGAAGGCCGATATGCGCCGGTATTTTTATGAGCATGCCCGGTTGCCGGCCTGGAAGTTCGAAAAGTACATCGGCGGCTGGACCAATCTCATCCCTGGCCAACGCAAGCTGATCGACCTGGTCAACCTCGGCAAGGCACCGAAGGTGTTCGGCGAATCCGCCGACCCCGATCGCTTGGTGCCGATTGTCGGCAAACCGGAGGATTTCATGATTGCCGTGGCCGGCGATCCGCTCAGGACCAATGCCTACGTGTTCTCCCACAACGGCATCCTCGGATACTCGACGACCAAGCCGGTCGCCTTGCCGGTCGATTGGTCGTCCCGGTTGGCGGCGGCGCGCGAGTCCTGACCAGGTGAGCGCAGAGTCTGCCTGGGTGCTGCTGCCCACGGCTCAGCGCCGCGACGGCGGCTGGATCGACGACGTCTTGGCGGAACGCGCACGGGAACGCGGCATGGACCGCCGCCTCACCCTGGTTGGCAATTTCCCGCGCCAACGGGTCGAAGTGGTGCGTGGCCCCGATCCGCTCGGCACCGTCGGCGCGCTGTTCTATCGGCGCGGCTGGACCGATGGCTTACCAATCGTCGCGCCGACCATCGGCCGCGTTGAAGCCATGACCCGCGCCGCACAGGGCCGGCCCGCCTCCGAGGTGGTGGCGACCTTGGAGCCGCTGCAGGGCCTGGCGACCATTGAAAAACTTGCCGTGAATGCGGTGATGGCGGGCTGCGAGCCGGAACAGTTTCCCGTGCTGCTGGCCGCGGTCGACGCCTTGGCAGAACCGGCCTTCAATCTCCGCGGCGTGCAGACCACAGACGAAAACGTCGCGCCGTTGACGATCGTCAGTGGTCCCGCGGCGGCGCGGCTCGAAATGAACGCCGGCTTCGGTGCCCTCGGCCCCGGCTGGCAGGCCAATGCCGCGATCGGCCGGGCGCTTCGGCTGATTATGCACAATATCGGTGGCGGCTGGCCTGAGGCGGTCGCGTTCGCCGGGCTCGGCCAACCCGGCCGCTACACGTTGTGCTTTGCGGAGGACGACGCGGCCAACCCGTGGGAACCGCTCCGTGTCGAGCTCGGCTTCGATGCGGAAGACAGCATTGTCGTGCTCAGCCGCGCGGAAACCGCGATCAACGTGACCGGCGGACTCGAAGAGCTGGCGAGCGTGATGGGCTCGGCGGCTTCGGCCTTCACCATGCTGCATAGCGGCAAGGTCACCGTGGTGCTGGCGCCGTTCGTCGCTCAAGAACTCGCCAAACAGGGTCGGAGCAAGGCCGATGCCAAACGCTTTCTATTCGAACACGGGCGCATGCCGGCCGAGCAATGGCGCCGGGGCTGGCTCAATCGGCGTTTGGTCGGCACCAAGCAATGGCCGGCCTGGGTGCGTGACGCCGCGGCCGATGGCGCGATCCCCGCGGTCGCTGGCCCCGATGACATCACCATCGTCGTCGCCGGCGGCGACATTCCGATCCCGCAATGCGCCTATTTCCCGAGCTGGGGGTTTCCGCCTTGCCGGATCGCCAAGAAATTTGCATAAGCGATACGGACCATGAGCAAGACAGACTATGACATCATCGTTATCGGCGGCGGTGTCGCCGGACTGACCGCCGCCCACCACGCGCGCCTGCTGGGCGCCGACGTGCTGTGCCTGGAAGCGGCATTGCATGGCGGTCTGGTGATCAATGTCGGCGAACTCGACGGCTATCCCGCGGCGACGCCGACGTCGGGCAGCCTGCTGGCCGCGATCCTGATGGCTGAAAATGTCGATCTCGGTGTGGAATTCCGCGATGAGGCCGTCACCGCGCTTGCCGATGCGGACGGTCTGAAGACCGTTACGACACTGGCCGCCACCTATACCGCCCAACGTGTCATCATTGCGACCGGCGCCAGCCTTAAGAAACTAGGCGTCCCCGGCGAAGAGACGCTCACCGGACGTGGCGTCTCCCAATGCGCCTTCTGCGACGCCGGATTCTTCGTAGACCAGGACGTCGCCGTCGTCGGCGGCGGCGACGCGGCGCTGCAAGAAGCGCTGCATCTCGCCGAGACTTGCCGGACCGTGACCCTGATCCACCGCGGCAGCCACCTGCGCGCCCGCCCCCATTACGTTGCCCGGGCTGCCGACCACCCGGCCTTCCGGTTTCGCTGGAATTCCGTCGTCGAAGAAATAACCGGCGGTGACGGCGTCGAGGCAATCCGGCTCAAAGACGAAAACACCGGCGCCGTCGAAGACTTGGCCGTCAACGGTGTTTTCGTCTTTGTCGGCCTGGCGCCGAATACCGACGGCCTGCCGGCCGCGCTCACCCGCGATACGTTCGGCGCCCTGTTGACCAATACTGTGTTCGAAACCGCTATGCCAGGTGTCTTCGCGGTCGGCGCCGTACGCTCTGGCCATGGTGGGCGTCTGACCCAGGCCGTCGGCGACGCGACCACGGCCGCCGAAGCCGCGGCTCGCAGTCTGGCCTAACCGCGTCAAATCACTATCGATCAGGCGTTTTCCGTGTGGCGTAGTAACTCGCACGTTTCACAGTGCCGGCGGCGTCGGCAGCCTTGCCGCCAACATGTCACAGGCGTCTTGCGGTCAAGAACAATGCGTTCAAAGTGATCCGCGCGCGACGATCCTTTGAGCAGAACGAGGTCACCGGGTCGGACATTTGTCTTGAAATAGGCGTTGAACGACTCCAGCGTTTCGAACACTGCCAAACGTTCGGCCCCAAAGCGACCCTGCAGTTTGGACACGCTGCCGGCCCACCTTCCAACAACGCAGACGATGTCAGCGACGGCAAGTGCCTGGTCTACCACTGCACGGTAGCGTCGGCTCTTACTGCCGGGAAAATCCGACAATGTTCCGATCACCATGATCTTCCGATTTGCCCGTGCAGCGCGCAAAAATTGCAGTTTCGATTCGATCGAATAGAGCGGCGCTTTCCAACTATCGTCAATAATCGTGACCCCGCCAGAAGCGATGTGCGGCGCCATTCTGCCGTCAACGGGTTCGGCTGCTTCAATGGCCGAGACGGCTTCGGATAGGGGAACGCCCTCCGAGATCCCCGCGGCGAGGGCCGCCAGCACGGGAAACGCCGATTGCTCGTCGACAAAGCGCGTCCGCATGGCAAATGTCGAGCCTTGAAATTCGACCTGCAGGGTCAGTCGCTCCGGCCATGCGGCGTGTGCGTGCTTCAGCCGCAAAGTCGCATCCTCGGATGCACCGATGCCAACAACAGCGGCTTGGGTAAGACCGCGCATCCGCCAAACCCGTTCATCGTCGGTGTTGAGGATCGCCAGCCCATTTGGCGGCAGAGAGGTTATCAACCGGCTTTTTTCCTCGGCCGTGGCGTCGAGGTCTCGGTAGCTAGTATAGTGGTCGGATTTGATATGCGTTACGATGCCGATGTCAGGTCGCAAATACTCTGTTGCGAACCGCATCACGCCCGGTTCGTAAGCACTGAATTCAGCGACACAGTACCCTTTGGGCGGTCTGGTTTTGATCACGCTCAGCGCGGTACGCTTGTTGGTATAATGAAATTGCGTGATCGCGCCGTTTCGCACCGGGCCGCGCCGCGACAGGACAGCCGAAACTAGCGTAGCCGTCGTGGTCTTGCCACAGCTGCCGGTAACGCCGACCAACTTTACGCTCCTGAATACGCGCCGATGCGCGACCGCCAGCGCCAACACACTCCTCTCGGCTGCAAGACCAATTACCGATTTGGACATCGATAGGGCTCTTGGCAACGGGTTACCGGCAAGACCATCAATCAAGCAGCGCCTGGGACAACACCGCCGCCAGCTGCTCAGCATTGTGCCCTTGCAGCATCGCTAAGTGATCGCCTGGCACCTCGGCCGCGGATAAGCCGCCCAAAACCAGCCGGCGCCACCGTGCAACCAGCTCGGCGCGCCGCTCTCGTTCTGCCGACGTGATGAGGATTGCCGAACCACCATAGGGCTTCGGCCTGTACCGGAAGCGCGCGCTGGCCCGTGCCGATCTCAGGGTTTCCGGACGGTCCGGGCCGGCGACGCCAAGCGATTGGCCGATCAGCGAGCCGGCATAACGCGCCGCCTTGTGCGGCTGACGCAAAACCCGGCCGGCCACCGACGCCGCCGACGCCGGCAGGTTGCTGTCGAGTAAAACCAGCTTCGACACCTCAATGCCTTGTGCGTGTAAAATACTGGCGATCTCAAAGCCAACCAAACCGGCAGCCGAATGTCCCATGACACGGTATGGCCCTTCAGGCTGCACCTGGCGCATCAGATTGATGCAGTGGGCCGCCATATCCTCTACACGCCGGTCGGGCAAGGCGTCACCGCCGATGCCTTTAGCAGGCAACCCGTATACCGGCTGGTCGGCCCCAAGATGTTGGATAAGCGACAGGCAATAAACCGGCATCGAGACCATGGAAACGACGAACAAGACCGGTTTCGTGCCGTTGGTTTGCAGCGGTAGGGCCTGGCTCCAGTCGGTCTTCAGCGCCTCACCGCTCATGGCCGCGGCCAACGCTCGGATTGTCGAACCGCCGAGCCAAAGGCTTTCGAACGGCAAACGCCGCCGTAGCCGCTGTTCGGCCATCACGAACATGCTCAGTGCTTGTATGGAATCGCCGCCGATAAGGAAGAAATCGTCCTCAACCGAGATCTCTTCCTCGCCTAGCAACTCCTGCCAAATTTCTTTTAGCGCTGCTTCCATCTTATTGGCCGGAGCAACAGCTTGGTCGGCGCGGGCGCGAATATCGGTCTTTGGCGGCGGCAGGGCTTTGCGGTCGATCTTGCCCGACGCCGTCAATTTGAAGCCCGCCACCGGCACGAATAGCGCCGGCACCATGACATCCGGAAGCCGACGGCCGAGATAGGCGCGCAACGCGGTCGTTGTGGGGACAGCGTCGGTTTCGCCGACGACATAGCCGACCAACCGGTCCGCCCCGAGGGCGACGCGGTCGAGCACGACCACGGCCGCTTTGACCGCCGGATGTTCGGTCAGCATATTCTCGATCTCGCCCAGCAACACCCGATGGCCACGGATTTTGACTTGGCTGTCAGCCCGGCCGCGGCCGTGCAGGCAACCGTTTTCGTCCATTACCGCGAGATCGCCGGTCAAATAGACCCTTTGACCAGGCATGGCCTTGTCAGGCACCCATGTCTTGGCCGTAAGCGCCGGATTGCCCCAGTAGCCGAGATTGAGCGTTTCGCCGCGAACGGCGATCTCGCCGACCGTCCCCGGTCCGGCCGTGTTGTGGTCTTCATCGAGCAACTGCAGATCGATATGCGGCATGGGGTAGCCGATCGGCACGACGGCGCCGTGAGGCGGAATCGCCGATCGATCCGGAACAAAATAGGCCATCCGGCCCTGCTCCGTTGAGGACAATGTCGACACGAACGTGCAGGTCCGCGGGAATGTCCGGTCAAACCGTTCGACGTCTTCGCGATACAGCGCTTCCCCGGTGACAGCCACGACACGCATGGCCGGGAAGAAGTCCTCTGATGTCAGGGATGTCAAAAACTGCCGAAAGCCGGTCAGGATGCCGCCGTAACAGGTGATGTCGTGGCGCTGGAGCCAGTGCTTCATGGCGCCAAATCCGTGTTCCCTCAAATCGAACGGGTGAACCGTGGCGCCGTAAATCATTGGCCCCATGAGATCCGACGCCCAAAATCCCTGCATGAAAGCAATTCGGTCGCCGCCGCCGACTTTCGTCAGGTTCATGAGCGCCAGAGTGTTCCGTAAATCAAAGGCTTGGCTGATCATCGCGGCTTTTGGGGCGCCGGTGGAGCCCGAGGTGAAATTGATCCGGCTCATGTGATCGGTGCGAGCAGCCAAGCCCGGGTTCCGGTCCACTGGCCGCGTCAGCAAATCGGAAACTTCGATGACGGCGGTCCGCTCCGGCGCCAATTGCCGTGCGCGGGCCTCATGGGCCCGATCGGTGAGAATGACGGGAGCGCGGGTGTGGCCGAACAGATCCAGGACGCCGCGGTCTTTGTGAATAGGATCGATCGATGCGAACGCCGACGCAGCTTTGTAGACCCCGATCGCCGCCGCGATCTTGTCCAAGCCATGGGTCATGAACAGGATGACTGGAGAATTCGCCGGAACGCCCGCGTCCAACAGACGGACCGCGATTGCGTTGGCTTGGCCGTTGAGCTCGGCCAAACTCACGGTCCTTTCATCCGTGACAATGGCGGGATTGTCCGGCGCAGCCTTGATCCGTTGTTCCAATCGGTCGAGCAGCAGGCCGTTTGTGGGGTCGCTATCCTGCGGGGTGTGTCCCGACGCCGGCGTAACAGTCATCGCGCGCCAGCGCGCCTCATCCGGCGGCGCACCGCCAATCACATGCCCGGTGGGAAAATAACTCCGATTCACACTACCAACACCTTGTTATCACAAGCGGAGAATCATGAGATAGTGCCGCAATCGGTGTGACTTGAAAAGACGTCGGTTCGTCGTCGTATTTCGGGCACTATTGATAGCCACAACCATTGAGGGGCGGAATCATGCGCTTGGGCGTGCTTACCGGCGGCGGTGACGTCCCCGGATTGAATTCCTGCATCAAGGCGGTGGTGCACGCCGCGACGGAACGCAGCTGGGAGGTGTTCGGCTTTCGGCGCGGTTGGGCCGGGCCGCTCAATTTCAACGCGGCGGATCCGGCAGCGCAAGGCAAGTGGGTCGAGCCCTTGGATGTCGGCGCCGTGCGCCGCATCGATCGCAGCGGCGGTACCGTGCTGCACACCTCGCGCACCAATCCGGGCCGGGTCGGGGCCCAAGATTTGCCCGACTTTTTGAAGGGCCGCTATGGCTCCGATGGTGCCGGTCCGATCGATTGCACCGGGCATGTGCTCGATGTTCTGGATCATCTGCAGATCGATTGCCTGATTCCGATTGGTGGTGACGACACACTGTCCTATGCGGCGCACCTCTCCCAACAGGGGTTTCAGACGATTGCGGTGCCGAAAACAATGGACAACGACGTCCACGGCACCGACTACTGTATCGGCTTTTCCACCGCCGTGAGCCGGAGCGTCGACTTCATTCATGCATTGCGGACCACGACCGGCAGCCATGAGCGGATTGCCGTCATCGAGCTGTTTGGCCGCCACAGCGGTGAGACCGCGCTGATATCCGGCTTCCTGGCCGGTGCCGACAGGGTGTTGATTTCCGAAGTCGCGTTCGATCCCGATCGCCTGGCCGGGCTGTTGACCGCCGACCGCGCGGCCAACCCTTCCAACTATGCCATGGTCGTCGTATCCGAAGGCGCCGCTATGACCGGCGGTGCGGTACAGGAAAGCGGCCAAGCGGACGCTTACGGCCATCGCAAGCTCGGCGGTATCGGGGAGCTCACCGCCGCGGCACTGAAGGCCAGCACCGGCATCAACATCGTCAGCCAAAAGCTCGGCTATTTGATGCGTGCCGGGGCGCCGGATTCCCTCGACCGCATGGTCGCGACCTGTTACGGCACCATGGCAGTACAAACCATCGAGCAAGGCCGCCACGGCGTGATGGTCGCCATCCGCGACGGTAATTATACAACCGTGCCGATCGACAGCTGCATCACCGGCGAGAAACGGGTTGACGTCGCGGCACTTTACGACCCGGACGCCTACCGGCCGCGGGTACCGTCCGTCCACGACAAACCGATGTTTTTGTACTGACGGCAATACCAGCCGGGAGAAGGTTCATGATCAAAGTCATCTTTTGCCTACGCCGACGGCCGGAGCTCGACGCCGCTGAATTCCAACGCTATTGGCTCGAGCAGCATGGGCCGCTGGTGCGTTCGCATCAGGAAGCGCTTGGCATGGTCCGCTACGTCCAGTGCCACACCGCGTATGGCACCATGACCGACCGCTTCCGCGCTAGCCGTGGTGCGCCGGAGCCCTACGATGGGGTCGCCGAACTCTGGTTCGAAAGCTGGCAAGCGATCGAGGATTTAGCAAAGAATCCGGCGGCACGAGCCGCCAACAAAGAGCTGTTGGAAGACGAAAAACGGTTTATCGATCTTGCCAATTCACCGCTTTGGTACGCGGAAGAGAAAGAGGTCTATCCGGGTTAGCCCAGCGGCCTGCAATGTGTCTGTCGACGAACCTCGTCGTCACAGGGTCATTGCGAGCATAGCGAAGCAATCCCAGAGTTGACGCATGGTTGGATTGCCGCGGCGGCTACGCCGCCTCGCAATTGTCTGACCGAATCGGCCTATATTTGGGGTGTCTTGTTGGATACGCGTTGCCGTGAGGCCCAAGGCC
>Ga0315336_1001420_pt1 | contig 46865 bp, 29 predicted proteins | sample ASW5metaG_FD_204512 | JGI IMG/M metagenome (GOLD analysis project Ga0315336, IMG submission 204512) | Ammonia-oxidizing marine archaeal communities from Monterey Bay, California, United States - ASW #5 | ecosystem: Environmental > Aquatic > Marine > Intertidal zone | place: USA: California... | reverse complement strand
CACTGACCTGCCCGGGCCGGTGCCGTGCTCTCTCCTCAAGACCAACACGATCGAGCAACTCAGAAGCCTCTAGAGCGCTCGCCCCGGCAACCTGCACATTTGCCTGCAAGGACAGCCATGGCAACAAGTGACCCGACTGGAAAACGAAGCCAATGTCGGCCCTGCGAGCCGCTGCTCGCCCTGCTGGCGATAGTGTCCATGGATTCCTGCCCTGTAGTTCAACCACGCCGGACGTTGGTCGAAGCATGCAGCCCAGCACGTGCAGCAACGTGGACTTGCCACTGCCACTGAGGCCACGCAAAACAACGCCTTCACCCGGCTGCAGCCGAAGGTCAATTCCATCGAGCGCGTTGACGACGCCGCCCGCTGCATTGAATGACTTCGAGATGGCCTGCAGTTCGATCACTCGCGAAGCGCCTCCACCGGGTCAGCTGACGCACCCTGCAGCGCCGGTAGCAACCCGACCAGCACGGCTGCTCCGGGTGCTGCGGCAAGTGCCCACCACCAGCGCGGCTCCATGCTGTCTGAAAGCAACACTGCGCAAAGCATGCCGAGCACAGCGCCGACCACACCAATGCACAACCACCGACCGAGCAGTACGACCAGAATGTCCATGCGTGTCCAGCCAAGTGCGCGCAGCACACCGCACTCGCTGCGACGCTCACGCACGTTCAACCAGGCCAGCCCACCGACCAGCAGCATGCCAACTATGGCACCGGAAGGGCCAACGATCTCGGCGATCGACTCGACGAGTGCACGCTGCTTGCGTCTTGCTTCTGCAGCAGCAGTTCGACGAATCACGATCGCTTCCGGCACGGCGGCCGCGGCCAACTCGACAATGTGGGCCGCCGGGTCGGCAATGTCCGGACTGCAACGGCACTCCAGCGCTTCGATCTCGGTGAGCCGCCCGTCCAGGTCAAGGCGTTGCTGCGCTTGGGCCAGCGGAAGAAAGACGCTGGTGTCATCGACCGACCCCTGCACGAGCAGAACATCAGCAACTATTGTCGGGCCACCGGGCAAGTCGATACTGTCGCCGACCGTAAGACCTAGCGCCTGTGCGACCGTTGCGCCCACGACAGCACCGTTGTTCGAGACATCTTGTGCAAACACCGGCCGACGGCCGCCAGTGCGTTCGGCGCCGACACCTGTGAGCAGGACATCGGTGCCGTCGATCGAAATGACTCGGCGAACCAGAGGGACGAGCCGACCGGCCAGGCCTGAGGCCTCCAGTCGATCGGCGGCATTCTGCGGCAAGGAACCGGTGGTCTCTCGACGCAGCCACCATGCGGCGGTGTCGGTGCCCTTTGGCAACACGACCAGATTCGTACCGATGTCACGCTGAATGCGTCGCGTGACATCCGCTGCGCCGGTTACGACGGCGTCCGCCCAGAGCGTTGAGCCCACCGCAACTCCTGCGAGCAACACCGCGACGACCGCCGTTACCCACCGCCAAGACAGTTCGCCCATGACCATGGCGATCATCTTGGCCAGCCTATTGCCACCCATCAAGCCGCATCCCTGCCGGAGAAGCGTAGGCCGATGGCCAGCACGGAGACCGAAACCAGACCGATGCACAACCAGAAGAGGCCTGCTCCAAAGCGCCGCGGCTCGACGGCCATTGTGGCCACGGGCTGCACCGGTTCCAATACCAGTTCGTTGTAGCCCAGCAACGGATCGCTGATGATCAACTCGCCCACCGCCTCGCCCCCATCAGATCTTGGCCCGCGCGACAGAATTCGATCGATTTCATCTCGAATCCGTGGGTTGTGGGGGTCGAAGCCAAGCAGGTCGCGGGCTCGAGTGCGCAATGCTTCATTCCATGGAAGTGGCAGGTGCCGAGCGGTGAGCCATGACCGTGGGCGGTCGCACTCACACGAGTCACTGACGAGTTCCAGTTGTTCCAACACCGCGTCCGCCGTGACAAGCATTCCGAACAGAGGATCGCCCGCCAACCGACCTCGACCGTAGAGCACCGCAGCACCGGCATCCTTGCCGGCAGACCAGCCCAGTGCCCAGGCGCCCACTGGATCCGCATGCACATCATAATCCTGCACCAGCACCGACCCATCCAGCGGGCGTGCCAGGCGACCCTGACGACTCATCGTCTCCAGATCTCTCGCCGCTTGCATTGCATGACCGTGCACACGATCTGCATCGTCGCCTGGAAAGACGAGTACGACGGCGATCGATTGCAGAAGGTCTTGTGCAAGTGCTCTGCGCACCGCGCCTCCGTCCAGTGCAATGTCAGATGGAAACAACCGCGTGGTGTCATCGGCCAGACGGCGCGCAATGCCACCGTCCTCTACTGCAACAAGCGGATCCCCCACGAAGACGAATCCCACATCGCGGATCGTGTACTTGCACAACATCGCTGTGCACAGCGATAGACTCAGGAGTAGGGCATGCATCTACCTGATTCTAGGGTGCAGGACTCAGTTGCATGAACTGCCGAAGGATCCCACCAGCAGGGCTAGGTCGTCACCGTTGATGGCGCCATTGGTATCCATGTCAGAGAGCAGGCACGTGCCATCGGTGCCCCCCCAGCATCGGAGCAGTGCGATGAGATCCAGAACATTGATCTGACCATCGCGATCAGTGTCGCCGAGGCAAGGCAGCGGGTCATAAGCGCCTGCGCTACCGGAGCACTCGTCGGGAACACCGTCGCCATCGGCATCCTGAGTACAGCCCAGAGCGATTTCGATGGCATCGAAGATGCCGTTTTCATTGCAGTCGTCGACTGCAATGCGTTGTACGCAGTCCGTGGCAAGTGAGTAGTCAGTCTCTGCGAAGTCTTGGGGAATACCACTGCCATCGGACAGGCCAACGATTGCGTTTGTCGCATCGACATCCAGCCACACAAGTGTGATGGCACCATCTGGGTGCAACTGCAACTGTGCCGTGCTTGTCTGTGTTTCAACCCCGTAGGTCTGCAACTGGTACCAAGTCACGACGACAGACCCGTCCGGCCCCGATCCCATGTGTACGAAGCCGTCTCCTTCACTTTCAAATGGATCTAGATCGTGGTAGAGCACGCTGATGCGAGGCGTGTCGAAATGATTTCCCAGCGAGATGACATACTCATCATCACCGGCCCCGAAGGTGACATAGCCGTTGTCGCCAACGTAAATGGATTGCCAAGTCTGCCCGAAGAATTCAAAGCCAAACCCGAGATCGCGTTGATAAGAATCGTCATCCACCGCAGGGAAGATTTCGCCGTCGACAGGTGCGATCCATGCGTCTAAGGCTGATTGATCTGTGCAGAGCGTCCACTGGTAAGAGCCGTCCGGGGTGAGTTGCGCAACAAATCCGTCAAGATCAAACGATGTGATGAACTGTTCTGTTGCGTCGATCGGGTTTTCTGGCAGATCAACCTGACAAGCGTCGAACTGAGCGTCTTCATTGCAGTCGCCGAGGCCCTCAGCAAGCTCGAGAAAGTCCCATCGCTCACTGTCGTCGCAGTCACCGGTGGCATGAGCATGGATGAACTCAAAGAGCTCGATATCACCCAGTCCCGTGCTACCCGAGCCTGGGGCTGCCATGAAGATCGCCCCCACCAACACCGACGGCCATTCAGGGGGTTCCATCAGGCCTATGGCAACGGCCTGCCCATGGCGGGAAGCCGTCAAGGAGATGGGCGGAACCACTTCATAGTCATCGGTATCGTCGTCCTCGATCACCCAAGCGTAGACACAGCCAGTCCCTTCATTTGTGCCGGGCGCGCCAATGAGTATGACGCCACCATCGACGTCTCCCTCATCCCCGCTTCCATAGTTGTCAACGTCAAACAGCAGGCCAACAGCGACACTGGTTCCAATTTCATCGAATGGCTCGGCCTCATCCGGCTGAAACTGCCAGACTTCGGAACCAACGGTGCCTGAACTGTCGCACTCGAAGATCCACGCTGTGCCGGACTGAAGACCGAATTGGCTGTCGCCAGGGGCGCCAACAATCACAGCAGTACTGTCGCCCTCTTCGCCAACATCAGCGACCACATCTACTGCTGTGCCAAACCTGGCTCTATCCTGACCGGGATTGTCGATCGACGCTAGAAGTGCCCAGTCCCCGTCATTTCGATCGTAGATATAGACCCGGCCAGCGTCGTCGTCCGCGCGCGGAGCCGCAATCACAAGCACACCATCGTTCAGTGCAAGTGCGGACCCGAAACGATCGCCGGCCGATGCGTCTGGCGCCGTGAGCGAAGCAACCAGTGACCAACTACCTGACTGGCTTTGTTCAAAGATGAATGCAGCACCACTGTGGTCGGCGTCTGCTGAGGAAATATCGCGGCCCCATGCGCCAACGACCACTGTAGATCCTTCAATAGCAACCGCACAGCCGAAGTAGTCACCTGCCAGCACTGCATCAAATTCAAGTTTCGCCACTGGGTAAACGAATCCATCCGCACCGGCTGCAGCCTCAGCATCGAAGATCCAAGCAGCTCCACAGTCGGTCGTCTCCTCAGGCATCCCCCCAAGTGGCTCGGCGTCGTTATCCCATCGTGGCGCTCCGACGACGACATATTCGCCGGACACACCCACGGCAGAGCCGAACCACGAATACGGCCACTCCGGCCCTGATGGTGCCAACTGCGCCACCGAAGTCCAAATCCACGGGCGGTCAGGATCACTGGGGTTCGGCAACTGCCTGTGCAACGTCACCGCTCCCGCGGTTTCGCCCCCTGAAGAGTCCCAATGGTGACCCACGGCAAGCAGGTCGCCATCCACCGAAATGGCGTTGCCCCAACCACTGTTCGTCGCCTCGGGTGTCAGGGACTGCCTCGCCCCATAGGGCAATTCAGCGAACGACAGCGATGCGCTTCCGCCGAAGCACGTGCTGATGACCAAGATGCGTGTCGCAGTATTCACAGACCTAACACCTACACCCTGAATACTACTACGAAGGGGTCGGCCGCTGTGTGTGTTCAATTCGCTCTAGAACACCCGCAAGGCTCGGAAAGAGCCCTTGTAAAGTACGCTCCCGCTACTGCCTGTACCAACCAGGGAATACGAGGTCGCTCACGCCGTCATTATCCAGATCTAACGTGAAACAGTAGTCATCCGGCAGACTGTCATTGGTGCACATGCCCCACTGTCGAAGGACAGTAATGAGATCCAGCACATCGACTGCACCGTCGCCGTCCAGAACATGGGAACCGGCCGGAGGCCAGATATCGCAACGTCCGGAAAGGTCACTGCTGCTCACGGTGCCCCAGTTGAGAATCACCGCCAGGATGTCGTCATGGTCCACGGCGCCATCGCCGCCAGCCACATCGCCCGGGCACGCCCACTGACTGAAGCACGGTTCATCGCAGTCATCATTGCGACCATTGCCATTGAGATCCGCGAACTGCTGGAGGCGATCCGGCACACCATCTTCATTGCAGTCAATGAACCGTCGTTGCGCCATTTCAAAGTCTTCACAACTGTCCGGAATGCCATTGGGCATTTCCAGATCATCGGGCGAAGCGAGGTCCACCGCAACGCCCTGCACAATGGCGAGCACGTCATGAATGCCGTCGCTATCGCAGTCAATATAGTCTGCCGGCCACACCAAGATTGCGCCGGACTCATCCGCGGCGCCTGCGGCACCCGGTGAACCCGCCAACAACTCCAGCGTGCCACCATTGGTAACACCAACAGCGGCGGCCGTACCGACCCGATCGCCGGCGTCGGGGAATCGACTCTGCAGCCGTTCCAGCTCACGCCACGCAAACGTGCCGTCATGGTCAAGCCAATGCCAAACCCAGCAGAAGCCGGTGTCTTCACCCTCTTCTGTTTGTCCACGGTCCGTTGTTGCTGCCAGTGAGAGCCCATCAGGCGAAAGACTCACCGATGTCCCAAACCGATCTGCTGCACCAAGTGTGGTTGGGCTGAACTCCGTCGGGCTGCCAAGTTGAGCACCGGAGCTGTCAAGCTCATACATCCAGACACGACCTTCACGCTCGGGGCTGAGTACGACACCGGGTTCTCCGATCGCCACACGAATCGTGCCGTCTGCCATGACTGCAGCATCGATCGACTCACCGAAGTACCCAAAGTCCGCAATCACCGGCTGCATTAGCCGATCCGCAAGACCATCGCCGTCGAGATCGACGTTCTCAAGCGTGTAACCGTTCAAGTTGTCGCCCTGCAGTTGATACAGATACACCGCACCGACATCCACACGGTCTTCGCCTGGGATGTCATGGTTTGGCGCTCCGACAATCACCAGATCGCCTGCGATGGTCACTACCTGACCGAAGCGTGACGCGAAGTCTGCGGGGCCCGGGTTAGACACCACGCCAGTTTCTGTCCAACGATCGAGGCCGTCACGGGTAAAGACATGCACCTGCTGACCGGACGTCAGATATCCACCACCAGCGCCGCCATCGGCAATCCAGCCGCTGTCGCCCACGATGGCAACCGCTCCAGTCAACTCCACATCGATACCGAAGTACCCGCTGGGCTCTCCAAGATACGGGTACAAGACATCTTCAAGTTCCCAGACGCCGTTGAAGGCGCTCTGCTCATAGACGAATACGCCGCCTCGACGATCACCCTCTTCGTCGGCCGTGAACGGCGCACCAAATGCGGCACGCAACTCATCGAGCTCATCTGTACTCATCGAAACAGAAATGTCGCTGATGGAGCCATCCAGTTGGACCGCTACTTCCCAACCCGTCACTGCATCACGCTGGTAGATGATCCGCTTGGGATTCGGCAATGGCCGCAGACGCGATGGCGCGATCGCTGCGGCGTACTCGCCGTTGGGCTCAAGCACCAGATCCAAGCCGACTTCGTCCGAACCAGCCGCGCCGGCGAAACTCAGTCGCTCGTTCTCGGTAGATGTGCCGCAATGACCACCACAGGTCGTACCTCTGCCGCGGTAGATGCCGCCCACTGCAAAGCAGCTGAGCTCGTCCACATGATTGATCGTCTCGCACGTATTATCCGTCAGGCAGCATGCGCCTTTGAGTGGACCAGTGCCGCCAAGAAGCACGGCTGTCGCCGACGCGTATGCATCTGGGAACGCAGGAGGCCCAGCGCCATCTGGAGCCCAGACGCCCAGCCAAGCATCACCGCCTCCCGGCACGCCGTTATCCACCAGAATGTCCCGCATCTGCCTGCTGTTGTACGGCTGCCCGAGGCCGACTTCCAACTTCAGCCCCTGCAGTGCAGCTGCAACACCAGCAACGATCGGCGTTGCACCGCTCGTGCCACCGAAACCTGTCGTGTAGAACTGCCGATCGTCGATCAGGCCGTCGATGGGGAGCAAGTCGCCATAGCCAAGCGATGCGATCTGTTCGCCCCAACCCTGCACATCGACGGGTGATCCGAAGGTGCTGAAGTCAAGACGTTCGTGCTGCCCATTGGCTGTACCTGCACCCACGATGATGGCGCCGCTGTCACCCCACGACAGGTACACGCCGTAATACGGAAAGAACTCGCCACTGCCCTGGTAGTCATCGTCGCCGCCGTCGAGATCCTGACTGCCGTTACCCGCAGCCGCGATGACCACGATGCCTTGCCCAACGGCCGCTTCCGTCGCGAGGAACACGTCGAAATTGCACTCGGCGGGGACATATGGAACGACCATTGGATCGCCATAGGGATCGGCCGGCCAGACAGTCGTTTGCAGTTCAAGCGTGATGATCGACCCTGCAGGAAGCAGATTCGCCGTGGAGAGAATGGCGTCTGCACGGCGCGGGCCCAAGACGGCATCCCATTCCGGGAAGAAGTAATAGTCCGCCAACGGCGAAAGCCCTCGCATACCGATGTTTGATTCGCTCCCATCGGAGTCATGGATGGCACCCATGATGCCCAGTACGGCAGTGCCGTGATCCGGGCCAAACGGACAAATCGGCGTGATGCCTGGTTCCGGCGTGACATAACAGAGATCCTCGTGATCTTCAAGGAAGCAGTATTCGATGTCCGCAACAGCAACGCCTTCACCGTAGATGCCTTCAATGCCGTCTTCATCCACGTCAATAAAGGTGGGAACGTGTACGGCACTGATGCCAACGCCACCATCCTGCAAGCTTCCGCGATACCCCTGCTGATCACTGAAGTCGGGAGTCTCGGGCGCAAAGTCGTTCTGCACGCACGGCATCGTCGGGGGCGGAGACGACGGCGCCATGATCTGCGCGATTTCGATTTCAGGGCGCGCATTGAGCGCTTCAGCAAGTGGCACAAGAAGCGAGGAGGCAACCTGCACTTCAAGAATGCCGGCAAGGTCGGCCTGCGGGCGACCGGAGCGCTGCAACGCCTTGGCTTCAAGCTGCGCCAGCGTTGCTTCGTCCATGTGAATACGACGCTGCACGGTTGCACCATGCGCATCGAGAATGGCCTGCACCCACGCCATGTCGGCGGCAGTCAGACTCAGTAGCCGGCCATTGCGGGCGCGCACTGCACTGTCATCGGTGAACTTGATGACCAGACGACATCCATTGATGTCGGTACTGGGCAATCGAATGTCCATCTTCGTCAACGGCGTTCGACCTGCGACTACTTCAGTCGTCAGGCCAAGGCCAATTGTTGAACTGACAATGACACCCGCAACCGTCAGGGCAAAGCTCTTGGACAGCCCTGTGGTTGCGGCACTCTTCTGCGTGATCTGCTCGATGCAATTGCGCATCCGTATCTCCTCACTCACGAACGCTGTATGCGTCCGAGAAGCATCATCCTCACCGTGCGGTACCGTCCCAGTAAACCCCCGTTCAGGCATCGTGGCGCGGATAAACCAAGATACCAAAGAGCACTCCCGTGGCTCATTCCCATCGCCAACCACGGTCCTGCTTTCTGCGACTTTGTCGCTGTTTTGACTCCTTGCGGGCCTTTTGGGACCCTCTCGTGGGTTTGGTCGGCCTGCGGACACGCTGTGGCACAAGGGCCTCCGCCAACACCTTTGCCATACGAGCCCTCGCCTCAGCCAGATTTCGCCCCTGCTCACGATGCCGTCCACAGGCCACACTGAGCCTTCCAGAGGCCGTCAATCGGTGCCCGAGACGGTCCCTGAGCCGTGCACAACGATGCGGACCGATCGCTGCACAACCCTCCAGGTCCAACCACAACACGACTTTGGTCCGGACTCGATTGCGACGTTGACCGCCCGGACCGGACCCAGTGACAGCTTCCACCTTGAGATCACGGGCGGGAATCACCAGTCTTCGATTGACCTGCAGGTCGTCCACGATGTACTCCGCCGTGACTACACTCGCCGCAACCCCGACGACGACAGATAAACACGTCTCCACTACCGGCATCGTCACATTGCCACGATGTCCGCCACCCCCCCCCAGTTCAGGACACCGATCGATGACACTCACTCACCGCCTCATCATCGGACTGCTTCTGACGGTGGCATCCACCGCGCATGCGAACCCCCCGGGCCAGAACACACCCGAAACGCGCCGCGCCGGACTGGCGATCATCGGCGCCAGCGCCTCCGCCGGCTGGGGCGTCGTCGTCCCGGTGCTGAACCCCTCTGAAGGCAATCGCTTTCTCCATGTACACCTTGGCGATGCACTGCGGGCAGTCGATCCAAACCTGCCCAAGGCTGTCACGCCATCAGGCTCGCCGGGCTTTTTCAGACTGTCATCGAAGGGGCGCGATCGCATCGTGGACAACGCGATCGCGTCCAACCCCGAAGTTGTCTCCGCTATCGACTTTCTCTTCTGGTACGGCTACGGATCCGTCTGGGGAGAAGATGCAACGACGGAAACGCAAGCCCGCGCGAACCGCCTCGAACAAGGCCTCGCCCAACTCGACCGCATCGCGGCACTGGGCGTACCGGTCATCGTGGGCGATCTGCCCGACGTGAACGATGCGCTGGACGCCAAACCGTTTTCGTTTCTCGGCAGATCCCAGGTCCCCACCGCCGAGATGATCAAACCAATGAACGAACGGATTCTGGAATGGGCCGGGACACATGACAATGTCCATCTTCTGCAACTGGGAACGCTGGTCGGCGACATGAAGGCGGGCAAGCAAGTTCTCGCAGGGGGCGTACCGTGGGGTCCGGAACCTCGACTCATGCAGCACGACCGGTTGCATCCGTCACCCGAAGGACTGTTGGCGCTCGCCGCCGCGACGGCAGAACAGATTCAGATCGCCCGAGGTCGCACAGTGCTGACGATCAACAAGGAAGCTGTTCGACGCGCCATCCGTATCAAAGACAGTTCGGTACCCTCCGCCCCGTGAACGACATGCCAGCATCCAAAACCATTGACTGGACCGGCGCCAGAACCACGCTCGTGCTCGGTGGTGCGTGGGCGGTCCTGCCTGCACTGCTCGGCTTTGTCTTGATCGCACGGCTTGATCTCGCCGCCGATTGGCTGGGTGCCTTGGGCGAGTTCGCGATCATCGCCTACGTCGTGCTCTTCGCGCTGACCTCTGGACTGGGCCTCTTGCCGACCTACGCGCAAGCACTTGCAGGTGGCTGGATCTTTGGTCTGGAAGCAGGCACCGGCGCCGCCCTGTGTGGCTTCGTCGGTGGTGCAATCGTGGGTCGTCTGGTCGCCGGCCGAATCGCCGGCCGTGGTTTGCAAGGCATCTTTGAGCAGTCACCGAAGGCCGCCGCCGTGCGCGACGCCCTGCTGCACCGCGGACGCTGGGGCACGATCGGTGTCATCACACTGCTGCGTGTGCCGCCAAACTCACCCTTTGCAGTAACGAACCTCGCACTGACCGCCTGCGGGGCGGCTTGGATTCCCTACATCATCGGGACAGCCGTGGGCATGCTGCCACGCACTGCCATCGTCGTGGGTGTCGGCGCCGCCGGCGCTGCGACAGGCGCCGAAAGTCTCTTAGATCTGTTTGAGTCAACCGAGCGTCGGTGGATGCTGATCGGTGGCATCGTGGTGACGCTCATCGTGCTGGCCATCCTTGGCCGCATCGGCCAGAAGGCCATCGCGACGCTCGTGAAGCCTGCTCAGCAGTCCTGATCCCACAACGACAGAATGGCAAGGATCTCATTCACGCTGACTTGGCCATCGCCGTCAAAGTCCTCGTCACAGCCGTCACACGGACCGAAGGCACTGATCACAGACAGCAGATCGTCCACGTCAACCGTGCCTGATCCGTCAACATCTTCGGGGCAGCCTCCATCGATGATCTCATGGACCCAATGGCTCGCCGGAACGATTTGCTTCGCCAGATTCGGTCCAGCCCAACGCACGATGAGCCCGGCGCCTTCCATGTTCTCGAAGAACTCGACGCGCACCTTGTGCCGTCCCGCGGCTAGGCCGATCTGTCCGGATCGCTCCTCCATGGTGTGGATGCCGTCGTTGTAAACGACCTCGTAGTTCCCGATGAACAACTTGGAGCCTTCGTCGGATTCGGTATAGAAGGTGTACAGACCGTCCATTGGCACATCGATGAGCGCGCTGCACACGGCACCGACTTCATCACTGCGGCCGCTGCCGGCAAAGGCACCGTCCGTACTGGGAAAGTTCACCTGTACTAGGACGCCGCTGAGATACGGATCCAGCGAGTCGAAGTCCGGCAGCCACTGCGGATTCGACAGCGCGTAGTACTGCACCTTGAGACCGTCCTGCAGCTCGCCATGACTGTCGGGCTCACGAAGATCTACGACGTCTATCGTCACCGTCGCCTGCTCACCCGATGGAATGGAGTACATGAACGTGTCAATGCCCACGAACTCCACCGGAGGGGCATAGTTCAACTGGTCATTCCCGCCGGCACCACCGGGCACGAGCGTGACGACGCCGCCCTCGACAGACAGTTCATCGTACGTGTCAATGGCGACTTCGGAATCGTCACAGGTTGCCGCGGCGTCATTCGCGAGCACGTCGATATCGCGGGCTTCGCCGATCAGCGTCCAGACGTCGTCGTCGATCGCGGCGGCGGCTCCGGCGTCCAGATCACACCCGCCTTCGATCTGTTCCATATATCCCAGAATGACTTCACGCACTTCATCACGGAAGCCAAGTTCAATATTCTCAACGCCGCCTGGACAGATGTGGCAGTACGACATGATCGTGCCGTTTTCGGCACCCTCACAATCGCCGTTGCCGCAGTTGTCCAGCGGGGGATTGAAGCCGTCGTGCGTGTGCAATGTGCCGAAGTTGTGCCCGAGTTCATGGGCCATCACCAGCAGGTCCCAGTTGCCCGAGTGGTTGTGCTGAATGGGCTGTGGAAATGTGCCGGCGAGGTATCCGGACACGCCGTAGCCGAAGCTGTGGCTGCACAACACACTCAACCAGGCGACGCCGCCGTAGGGCAGGTTCGTGCGGCCGGTCAACATGTGGGCGATCGTCCGCTCAACATCACCCATGGATGCGGTCCAGTGGTTGCGGAACTGATCCAACATATCCACGCTGCTGTCGGGATCGTAGGGATCAACATCCTCGGACCACGTGCGCAGAAAGCTTACGCCTAGGCGTACATTCAACTCGATGGTGTAGATCTCGCTGATTGCCCCGGCCAACGTGACCGCATAGGCAGAGCCGGCGTCGGCGTTGCCCTTGAAGATGCGCTCAGTGAATTCCCAGTCCGTGTCAATGGCCAAACTCGCCACGCGACACGGCTGATCCTGACCACCGCCACGCGTGGGCATGGGCGGCACCCAACCCGGTGCTGTGCGCACTTCGCAAGGCGGAAGTTCAAACAGTGTCGGTGGAAGATTCCCCGTGTGTACCGCCGTCACGTCTCCACGGGTCTGCGCCCAACTGCCGCTGCTGATGATGTGCATGCCCGCCTGAGATTCCACGAATCCCGCAACGCCCCACGACGACACACCAATGAAGCCGCGCTCGATGCCGCTTCCACTGACGCGCCACAGCGTGAGGCCGCCCAGATCCGCTGGCCGCTGGCCTGCCAACGATGCCACCATGGGAATGACACCCTCTTCCAGCACTTCGAACTGCTCGAACTGCAATGCCTGATCTTCACCATCGAGGCGAACCTGCAACGTGGTTGCACGTGTTGTCGCGTCCAAACGCGACCAGACGGCATCCAACGAAGTGGCTCCACTGCCAGCAACAAGACTCATCAGCATTCCAGCAAGCATGTCAACAACTCTCCACGTGCCTATTGCGCTACTATCGCGCCAGTCGCCCCCACCCGACGAACACTCAACCATAACACCGAAATGGCCCGTGTCGAGGCTCAGATTCCCTGAACAGCCCGTTCCCAGAAAGGCCGGACGGACGCTGGACATGACACGCGGCCCGTGTGCTGTGAAGGCACATGGGCCGCGTGGAGTCATTGTTTCATGTCGATGCGGTCAGATCGGCTCGCCGCCGCGGCTTTGACCTTGGCCTTGGCCTTGGCCTCGACCCTGGCCATCTCCGCCACCGGGTCCACGACGATTCTGGAAGGCCTCACGAATGGCCTGACGTTCGGCGTCATCGATCTCACCATCGCCGTTGGTATCGAATCGCTCCATGAACTGCTGACGCATGCCTTCGCGATCGCCGCCGCCATCGCCGCCACGGTCACGTCCCCAACCGCCGCGTGAACGCTCCCGCATGCCCGGCAGTTCGGCAGACCGCTCTTCGCCAAGCAGGTCCTTGAGGGCATCGACGTACTCTTGATCCACTTCGCTTCGACGCGTGCTGGCCAGATCCAGTGCCGTCTCTTCGCGTTCAGTTCGCTCGCCGAACGTTTCTCCCATTCGACGGATGAAACGCATCTCGCGAGGCTCTTCATGCTGACGCACGGCGGCAAGCACTCGAAGGTCCTCGTCCGCCAGCGCGGCAATACAGTCAACCTGCAATGCCTCAATCGCGGTCCGCAACTCTTCTTCGAGATCCTCGAGTTCCAGAGCTGCCGCAATAGCACGCACTGCACGCGCCTGTCGCAACCAGCGGCCGTAGCCGTCTCGCTGTGCTTCACTGCGGAACGAATCGCCGGCCTCACCACCGATGGCGACTGCGATCGTCTCGACCGCTTCGTCGTTGACATCGCGAACGGCACGCTGCAGTCGGAGTCGATCCATAGCGACCTTCTCCAGACGCTCGGTGTCACGGGCGGACATGGCTTCCATGGCATCGAATCGTGCCGTGATGTCGAACGTGTCACGACGCTGCAAGGCATCATCGACGTTCAGCATCCAGACATCGACGGCGGCATCCACGCCGGTCGCGGACTCACCCTGCAGTGATTCACGCACACCTCGCACGGAGCGTTGGACATCGAAGGACTCTCCAGAAATGCGACCCTCGGGAAGCATGCGCTCCCGGCGAATGTGCCGCATCGCCGATGCCCAACTCGCCTGCTGCTCGTCGGCCAGAATGGCGGTGATCGCCTCTTCGGTCTCGGCATTCATGCGTCGCAGCGCCGCATCGAACCGTTGATACAACGCACGCTGCTCCTTGAGCGAGTCCTGCACCTCGTCGGTCGAATAGCGCTCTTCCATTTCGGTACGGAATGAGTCGTGGATCTCACCCATGCGGGCACGAAAGTCCTCTCGCATCGCCTGACGATCCTCATCGGAGATTTGCGTTTGGGCTTCGCCATCTTGTCCCTGATTACGCGTGGCACGCATTTCTTCATGCGCTTCTCGCATGCGACTTCGCATTTCTTCCATGCGTTCCTGGGTGTCGGGGTCGTTTCGAAGTTCCTCGTTCATGATGCCTACGGCGTCCTGTGCTTCTTCAGCAGCCATGCGGAAGGCTGCGTCGTAGTCTTCGAGAACAACCTCGACAATCTGTGTTTGCGTCTCATCCAGTTGCAGTTCATCCACGAAGACCAACAGGTCGCGTGTCATGAACAAGGGGCGGAACATCCCTCGGGCAATCATGCCCATCGGACCGCCGCCACCCATGCCGCCAGAGCCGCCCCAGCGACTGGATCCACCACGGCCTTCACCGCGATCACCACGCTCGCCTCTTTGGCCACGCTGGCCTTGTTCTTGCATGTGTTGACGCAAGGCGCCACGCTCCTCTTGACTGAGCGTGCCGTCGCCGTCGGCGTCGAAACGTTCGAGCAAGGCCTGTCTCTCACTCGGATCCTCACCTGGGCGAGGCCCGTCCTGGCCAAGGGCTGCGGGGGTCGTCAGCAACAGACCTACGAAGACGCCGGCGCACAAGCCGACCCGATTGAGTGTGGAAGACAACATGGCGTACCGCTCTCCTAAAGCAACCTGAGGGAATGGAAACACGGACCTGAGGCGGTCGGCGTCAATGTGCCAATTTAGCCCAATCCAGGGCTGCACGCCTCATTGTTCGGGTTTGCCCCGGCCAACATCCCCGAAATCATGGAGTTCACGGGTACTGTCATGCCCGTCCCAGCCGTAGAGCCAATCGGGCGTGAGCGATACACACCGTCATCCCGTCGATCTCGAAGCTTGTTTCACAGGCGACGCTGCCGCATGGACGGCATTCGTCGACGGCACGATCGGTCTGGTCATCACCGCTGTACGACGCACAATGGGTGGTCCGGGGGCCCCTGGTATGGACGTCGACGATCTTGTTCAGCAGGTGTATGTCCGGCTCCTGCAACATGATAGGCGTCTGCTCAGATCCTATGACCCCGCCCGTTCGGCCTTGTCGACGTGGATCACGCTGGTGACTCGATCTACCACAATCGACGCCCTTCGCCGCAAACGACTGCCAACGGTCCACGTGGATGCCGCCCTGAGGATCCCCACCGAAGATCAGCCTCCGGAAGCCCGCGAATCGGCCCTCAACGCCATTCCAATCGACATTCTGACCGATCGACAAATCCTGGTCCTCCGACTTCTCTATGACGACGGCCTGGACGTCACGGATGCGGCCGCCGTGCTGGGCGTTGAACCACAGACCATCCGGAGCACCCGGCACAAAGCCATGGAACGACTCCGGACCCATTTTGGCCCTGAAGCCTCAAAAACCACGACTGCAGGAGAGGGATGATGCGCCCCGACCGAGACGTACAGCACGATGACCGAGAAACCGACCTAAGAAACGACCCCGGACCACCGGGAACAGACGCCATGCACGATGCCGCCGAACAACTCAAGGCCACGGATCAATCCGAGCCCTTCACCGACATCGACGCCCTTGTGGCTTGGATTGATGACGGTGACGCGCCGTGCCCGGAGACCATCGAAAAAGTCATGGCACACGACCCGGCGCTCCGCAGCCTGGTGCGTGACCTGCGCCTGGGCCGACTGACTCCAGAGAGTGCGTCCGCGACACTGCGAAACACCGTGCTCGACCTGGGCATGCCTCGACCGATCCTGGCCACCATCGGACGATGGTCCGCTGCAGCTGCAGCAGCCATCGCCATCGCACTGCTTGGATTCCAGTTGGGCACGTCCGCCGCTGGCCCACGAACACTGCTTCAGGACAATGGACTGGCCGCCTTCGGGCTCGACGACACTACAAGTGATGAGGCTTGGGTCGCACTGCTGCTCCCGGAGGATGCGTCATGAACGCACGCATCCTTGCACTGCTCCTGGGACTCTCGGTGCTCTTCAACGCCTGCTTCGTATTGGGCTGGTTCGGCATCGGCAACACCGCCGCCGCCGCTGATCCCGCGGAACGTATGGCCCAATCACTTGACCTTTCCGACCGCCAACGCATGCGCTTTGATGAACTGCGCACCTCGCTGGACAACGACACCGCCTCACTGCGTAACCACGTCAGGGAACTCCGTGGCCAACTGGCACAGACGCTGGAGCAGGATGCACCTGACATCGATCGTGTCCGTGAGTTGGTTGCTGAAATCTCCACGCAGCAGATGGAAACACGTGTCATCGCCGCGGACCACCTGAGTTCGTTCCTAGACCTGCTCGATCCAAAGCAGCGTCGCGCTCTGGGCCGCCGACTGGGCGCCGCCGGTAAGCACCACATGCCGGAACACCTGATGAGCAGTTTCGATACCGACGGCAACGGCGAAATTGACGAAGCTGAACGCCAAAAGGCCCGAGCGGCCATGCAACAACGGCACGAAGCCATGCGCGAGCAGCGCAAGGCCATGGCTGATCAGTTCGACGCTGACGGCGACGGGACGCTCAATCCAGAAGAACGCCAAGCACTGCGCGAGCACTTGCTCGAACAGGGCCTGATTTCATCGCATCGCGGCGATGGCGATCGAGATGGCCGCGGCAACGGCGAAGGTCGCCGCCGCGGGAGTGGCCGCCGAGGCCCTGGCCCGGATGGCCCCCGGGATGCACCTCCACCGGGGCATCCACCCGGCGATGGACCACCTGATCACCCGCCGGGCTTCTGAGCGCTTCTAGTAAACTGCCCCGCGTGCTCGGCTGGATCTATCTCGCGCTCGCCATCGTCTTCGAAGTGTCTGCCGCAACCAGCCTGAAGCTGGCCAATGGCATTCCCGGAATCGATCAGGGCGCACGAATCATTCCATTCAGCCTGATGCTCGTGTTCTACGTGGTCTGCTTCATCTTCATGTCGAAGTCGCTGCAGACCATCCAACTGGGCGTCATGTATGCCTGCTGGGCCGGGCTCGGCACGATTCTCATCGCCATCGTGGGCGTCTGGCTGTTCAAGGACTCCATGCCGGTGATGCGCATCGTCGGCATTGGCCTGATCATCTGCGGGGTCGTCCTGGTGAATCTCGGACGCACAACGCCGACTGTGCCCACATCCGATTCAGCAGACAGCAGCCCCGTCTAGCAGGCCCGCCAACAGACTCACCGGATGTACCGCCTGCACACCGAACACATCGTTCATCTGATGCCTGCACGACGTACCGTGCGCCACCACGATGGCTTCGCCGCGGCGCCCCATGGCTTCCCCGAGCGATTGTTCGGCAATCCGACCTGACAACGCATAGTGAGCCGAGTCATATCCGAACGAACCCGCCATGCCGCAACAGCCGCTGTCGAGCAACTCCACATCTGCACACCCACACTTGGCCAGCAGATCGGCGACAACCTGCGACCGGTGCTTCTGGTGACAATGCACATGCACCATGATGGGTGACGGGCACGCCTGAAACTCCGGACGCACGGGATGCGTCGACCAATGCTCAATGAGAAAGGACTCCACGGTGTGCGCGGCACCGGCAATACGCTCCAACAGTTCGACGTCGGTACTCGTCCGCAACTCCAACCACTCCTGCTGCAACGATGTGGCACACGACGGCTCGACCGCAACGACCGCACACACGTTGTTCGCCTGCATCGCCTGCCCGATGCTTGCAGCCGAAGCCTGTACCTGCTCGATCGCCTGCTCCAACATGCCGGCGCTGCAACAAGTCCGCCCGCAACAGTCGGCCTCGGCAAGCACCACTCGATAGCCGAACGCCTCCAGCAACCGGATCGCATCACGACCATTGCCTGGTTCATTCCACATGGTGAAACAGTCTGGATAGAGCAGCACGACCGGCGCGTCCGGACCCTGATCGGAAACGTGCTGCAGCGGTGGCGCAAACGCAGGCAATGTGCGATCGGAATGCACCCCCAACACACGCTTGAGCACGCCCGCCGTGGGACCGAACCGCTGCAGCGCATTGAAGAGCACATGAAACCGCGAGCCCAGACGATTGGCGCGACGTACCTGCGCCTTCACCCGCACCCGCCAGGGCGCACCGCCCCGCGCCCTCCAGCGCTGTGCGTCATGCTCCGCCTTCAATTTGGCAACATCGACCTGTGAAGGACACTCGTACCGACACGCCTTGCAGCCGAGACACAAGTCGAGGGTCTCGATGGTGTCGGCGTCGTTGAACGTGGCTTTCCCGGGCTGGGTTTGTCCGGTGATCGCCAGACGCAGCGCATTGCCGCGACCACGTGTCGAGTGCCGCTCATCACGTGTCGCTCGATACGACGGACACATCGCTCCCTCGCTTTGGCGCCGGCACAGGCCCTGACCATTGCACTGCTCGGTCGCCCGTCTGAATGACCCTTCCTCACGCCAGTGGAAAAACGTCTCCGGAAGATCGACATCCACCTGCTGATCCATCCGAAGCGCGTCGAACAGGTCCGGCGCGTCGATGAGCACGCCCGGATTGAACCGGCCCTCGGGATCAAAGGCATGCTTGACCCGTCGGAAGACATCCACGATCTCAGGGCCGTAGAACGCGTGCACCAATGCCGCTCGAATGCGCCCGTCACCGTGCTCGCCACTGATCGAACCGCCGCACTGCTGCACCAACGCAAGCGCGTCCAGCCCAATGGCGCTGAACGTGTCGCGATCCGCCTGCGCATGCAGATCCAGACGCGGTCGCGCGTGCAGCAGTCCGACACTGGCGTGGGCGTACCACGTGGCCTGCACACCATGGCGATCAAGCATCCGAGTAAAGGCCTGCTGAAACTCCGCAAGCCGTTCCACAGGCACGGCGCAATCTTCAATACCGGGAATCGGATGCCGATCAGACCACCCACCGGAGATCAGTCCGAGGCCGACCTTACGCAAGTCCCACAGCGCGGCTTGTTCTGCAGACGCCCGGGCTTCAACCATGACTGCATCGGACAGAACGCTTCGAAGCGCCGCCAGTTTCCCATCGAGCGCAGCCTGATCATCCGCAAAGCAATCCACGAAGAGCACCGCTGAAGGATCGCCGCCGCGGACCTTTGGCAGCAAATCAACCAACGTGCAATAGGTGGTATGGGCTCTGGCCTTGCTGATGACATCGTCGTCCAGCAACTCAACGGCCGAGGGATCGATCGACAGCACCGGCACTACCGCCTGCATGGCGGCAGAGACACTCTCAAAGCCAAGCACGGCCAACGCGACATGGTTTGGTTGCTCAACAAGATCGACTTCGATGCCTGTCACGAAGGCAAGCGTGCCTTCACTGCCGCACAGCAGGCGCGCCAGATCAATGGCGTCGTTGGTGCCGGCGGTGCTCGCTACGATCTGCTCCTGCAGGAGATCCACGCGATAGCCGCCGTTGTTGCGTAGCACACGGGGGAACCGAGCTTCAATGATCTCAGCGGCATCGCCGATTGCTTCGACAACGCGTCTGGTCAAGGCGACAACGTCCGCATCATGCTCCGAAGCGCCGCGCTCCAGACGCATCGCCGTGCCGTCACCGAGCACAATGTCGACCGCGCGGACGTGATCTCCCGTCATGCCCCACCACAACGAATGCAGTCCGGCCGAGTTGTTCGCCACCATCCCACCGAGTGTGGCCTGCGCCGAAGTGGACACTTCCGCACCGAACGTCAGGCCATGTTCGGCCGCAGCCGCACGCAACTGGTCCAGGATCACGCCGGGCTCGACCGTCGCCATGCGATTGGTTGCATTGATCGTGCAGGCATGCATGTGCACCGAACAATCGACGACCACCGCTCGGTTCACCGTCTGTCCGGCCAACGACGTGCCACCCCCACGCGGCAGTACGGGCAGGCCGTGCTCGGCGCACCAACGCACGATTTCCTGGATGTCCGCAGCGTGTCGCGGCTGCACCACCGCCAGCGGTTCCACCTGATACGGCGAGGCATCGGTTGCGTACAGCAGCCGTTCATGTCGAGACGTGCGCACCTCGCCGTCAATGCGCTCTGAAAGAGTTTGAATGTCGGCGGGCGTCGCATTCAGTTGAGGCAGCTGCATCAGCTCACCCACCCGACGATCCGGTAGGCCACGTAGAACGCCGCGAAGCCACTGAGGCAGATGATGCTCACCCACGAGAACACGCGCATGTGGATGGACAACCGATGCTCTCCGGGAATGTCGTCGCTTGTCATGACGCGATGATTCAACACAGCCAGCACCGGTGCAGTCAGAAAGGAGGCGATCGTCGCCACATCGACGACGGTGAGAAAGGCGTTGCTCAACGCCTGCAACAGGACGAAGGCGCCAACCGCCAACGCGACCATGGCTACACGATACGCGCCCGTTCCATCGCCGGTCGCCGATGCGGCCGGTGACTGTTGGAAGCCGTCCGTCAACTCGGGGCCACGAAGCCGCTGGACCAGAACGCTCGCCACACGGGGAAAGCCATCAAGCACCGCCAGCGTCGTGGAGAGCATGACAGCGAAGGCTGCCACGGACACGATGCCACCCGCCCAGTCGCCCACGGTGGTTCGATACAGATCGATGAAGAATCCCGGAAACTGGGTGGCCGCTGTTGGGAACTCGACCTGCGCGGTGGCCGTGGATGCACCGAGAATGAGAAAGCAGAACGCCAGCACGCCGGTCGTGATGTACCCGATGTTGAAGTCGAGCAGCACGCTGCCCACCTCGGGCCGCTGTCCAGTCTCCCGCCCGCGCGCGAGCACCCACAACGACTGCCATGCGGAAATATCGATCGCCGTTGGCATCCAGCCGATGAGTGCCGCGAGAAAGGCCACGGTCCCGGCGATTTCCCACGTTGACATGGTGGGCCAGAAGGTGTCAGTCACTGCGGCCAGCCTAGGCACCGCGATTGCCGCGGCCACCAGCGTGAGGATGGTGAACACCGGCACCAGAAGTTTTGTCAATCGATCAAGACATCGGTAGTTTCCGACGAACAGGATTACGCAACACACCACCAGCACGATCGCGTTCAACCAAGCAATGCCCGGCGATGGCAGTCCCATCGCGGGCAGTTGTGAATGCAGCAGCGCCGCCGTGACGATCGTGACCGCCGCCTGCACGGCGAACATGGTGCCCAGCGTGAGCAGTGCGAACAGCCACAGCGTCCATGGACCCAGGCGCCGATAGCCTTCCAATAACGACTTTCCGGTCGCCGCGGAATAGAGCGATCCAAACCGGAATGGCGGGTACTTGAGCACGAGCGCCGCCAACACAACCACCCACAACGCAAGCCCCCAGCCGACGCCTGCTCGTGTGGATTGCACCAGATGCGACACGCCGACCGACGCACCTGCAAAGATCAGCCCCGGCCCGAGGGCTGCGGCGAAACTTCTGCGTGGTGCTGTCGAGGGCTGCGTGTCGGTGGTCACGTGTGTAAATCTAGCAGGGGCTGAAGTCGCCAATGATGGTCAGCAGGTCGTTGACGCCCACAATGCCGTCGTCGTCACTGTCGAACAGACGGCACAAGATGTGATGGACATGGCATTTCTCATCTGTGATTGCTCCCACTAGCGGTCCGTCCGAACCTAGACACGCTGCACACGAACTCAAGACCAGATTTGGTCAACCCGCGCTGCGTCCTGCAGCAGCGGGTCCAACGGCCGTGTGTTGTGGGTCTGCCAAAACAGGGTTGGTCCCTGCCGCCTGTCGGCGAGCACTGCTGCGAACGCCTTGCCTGTGTAAGTGGTCTCCAGTGACGCAAGGTCTGCACACGCGTCAACCCCGTCAATGGCCTTGCTGGTCGACGCGCCATAGCCCGCACCGAGCCAGCGGTCATCCACGCTCGGTAGACAGGCGGTGATCCCCGCGAGCGACTCTACGTCACGACCAAGGACCTCCAGATCATCGATCGACAACCACGCCTCCGGAACCACACGCACAGCAATCACTTCGGTGGCCCACTGCGCATGCGCCAGTGCCATGGCAAGACCGATCACCGTCCCCCCGGTCCCCATGGCTGCAAAGACACGCTCCGGTCGTGGCATGCCGCCGGCCTCCACCTGCTCGATCAATTCAAAGCCGGCCTGCACAAACCCAAGCACGCCGCGCGCAGAGGAGCCTCCGGCTGGAATCGCAAGCGCGCCTGCCTTGCCAAGTTCAGCCAGGCATGCCTTCGCTGCATCGATGTCGGCGACGTAGTGCATGGTGGCGCGGGCAGCGGTGGCCTGCAACACACGTTCAACGTGCGACGTGTGCGGTCGAGGAAAGGTCACAACATGCACATCATGTCCCATGGACAGTCCGTGCACCGCCGTGGCCAAACAATGGTGCGACCCCATGGCGCCCATCGTCGCGATGCGCTTGGGCGCATCGTGCAGCAGATACTCTAGTTTCCGCGGCTTGTTGCCGCCGTACCGTTCGGTGACACGGCCGTCATCCTTGATCCACAGTCCAGACTGCACGCTCGATGCGTCGATCAACGGTGTGGGCTGCACGCCGAGATCCACTCTGGCAGCGCACCAGTCGTTTGTGCTCATGTTGCGGCGTACATCACGTCGTTCACCATGGCCTCCAGCATTTCCTGACGACCGGAGAACGGTTCGCAGGCGCCCTTGGCTTCGGCCGCCGACTCAAGCTCACCGAGCGTGGCCTCGCCGCTGTCGATGTGACGACCCAAGTCGGAATCCCACGAGGCGTACCGCGTGCGAACGAATTCGTTCAAGCGCCCATCCGCCCGAATCGCGGCGGCAGCCAGCAACCCACGTGCAAACGTGTCCATCCCGGCGATGTGTGCGTGGAGCAGATCGACGGGTTCCATGGACTCGCGACGCCGCTTGGCGTCGAAGTTCAGCCCGCCGGTCTTCAAACCCCCCTGTTCCAACACGACGAGCATGATGTCGGTCGTCAGTGCAAGGTCCGTGGGGAAGCGATCGGTGTCCCAGCCGGCGTGTACATCGCCCATGTTGGCGTCGATCGAGCCGAGCATCCCCGCAGCTGCTGCTACCCGTAGTTCATGTCCCATGGACTTGCCGGCGAGTGTGGCGTGATTGGTTTCAATGTTGAGTTGCACGTCGTCCTGTAGGCCGTACTCACGCAGGAAGTTCAGCGTGGATTCGACGTCATGGTCGTACTGGTGCACGCTTGGTTCACGTGGCTTGGGCTCAATGTAGAACGCGCCGGTGAAACCGTTGGACCGCGCATGGTCGATCGCCATCTCAATCAGTCGTGCATACTGCGATCGCTCGCGATGCAGATCCGTGTTGAGCAGCGTGGAGTACCCTTCGCGACCGCCCCAGAACACATAGCCCTGTCCACCCAATGCGATTGTGGCATCAATGGCCCGTCGCACCTGGCCCGCCGCGTGCGCAAAGACTTGAACATCGGGGCTGGTCGCGGCGCCGTGCGCATACCTCGGATGGGCGAACAGACAGGCCGTGCCCCAGAGTAGCTTGATGCCGGTGCTGTTCTGCAGCTCCAGCAACACCGCTGTCATGTGTTCCAGATGGCGCGCGGATTCGGCCGGCGTGTCGCCTTCTGGCGCCACGTCGTGATCGTGAAAGCAGTACCACTCGATTCCCAGCCGCTGCAGCAGTTCAAAGAACACGCGGGCACGACGCTCGGCGTTCTCTATGGAGTCGGAACCGTCGTCCCAAGGCATGAGCGCCGTCCCCCTCCCGAATGGATCACCTAGTGCATTACGCATGGTGTGCCAGTAGCAGGCGGCGAACCGCAGGTGCTCCCGCATGGACGTCCCCTCGACCATGCGGTCCGCGTCGTACCAATGAAAGGCTAGTGGATCGGTGCCACCTGGACCGTTGTAGGCAATGGATGGAAGGTGAGCAATGGAGGCGTCCGGCGTCGTCGACATGACTCCGACTATAGCCATGCAGGCCGCTGATCCTTTGGAGTCGAGTCGGCGACCATGCATACCTGAACAGGCCGGCAGCCACATCAAGTGGGACGGGCTGAAGGGCTCCCCCTCTCAAGTGTCCGGTAGTCAGGGTTGAGTCCCCGGTTCACTCCGGTCATCGGGATCTGCGCCAATCAGCACCAACCCGGCGCGTCATGCACGCGCCGGGCAGTGCCGGGGGTAACACTCTTTCGGATGGGTCGGGTAGTGTCCACAGCATGCTGTGCACCACCATGCTGCTGTGTGTTTCAGGCGCGTCGCCGGTCGCCCCTGTCCTGTTGGACGGCCGATTTACAGATTGGCCCGAGCGTACATCCCTGCCCGACAACAGCCTGCCCACCGTGATGGGAGCAGGTGACGCAAGCCACATCTACCTTCAGATTGTGCTCGAGGGAAGCCCCGTCAACCTGCAGGGACTCGACGACCCTGCCGTATTGCTGCTCGACCTAGACGGAAGCGCACACACCGGCGGACGGAATCTCGCGTTGGCTGGGACGGATCTCGAAGTCATCTTCAGCCCGAAACTCGGCCGCCGAAGCGGCGGCGTTCAACTGCGTTGCCCTGAGCGACTTGATGGAAACCAGTATCCGGATCTTGTCGATCTAGTCTTTGCACCGACCACTGCGTCCACACGCTTTGAGTTGCGGCTGCCTCGCACACTGGCATTCCGCAGCGGATCACTGACCGTTGGTGATCACGTGCATTGGGCTCTGGAGGGTTCGCTAGGCAGCGCCCGGGGCACGTGCAGGACATCGCCTGAACGACCAACACCAACCGATTCCTTCGAGACGATTCCGAGTCGTGCCGCTGGCGCCACGCGCGTGGTAAGTTGGAATGTCGAGTTCGGCGGACTACTGGATCACCCGGAACCATTCATACGCATCCTCAAGGCACTGTCCCCGGATGTCTTGCTGTTGCAGGAACTGGAGCCTGATCAGCAGGCGGAGGACATTGCGGCTGTCCTTCAACAGGGTGTCAAAGGGAACTGGGTCGTGAATCTCGGACCAGTCAATGGTCAGCTGCGTAGCGCTGTGGCGACACGGCTCCCCTCGACCAACGTACCCGCCATCGACGCGCTCAAGCGACGAGACGCACCGGACCGTGGGGTGCGTGCTGCGGCGTTGCAGGTGCAACTGCCGTCGGGCTCCACAGTACTGATGGCCTCATTGCACTTGAAGTGTTGCGGCGTAGCGGATGGACCTGAAGACATGACACGGATCGCCGAAACGCTTGCCGTGCGGCGCGCCGTAATGGAAGCACATTCCACAAATCCAAGTGATGGACTGCTGCTCGGCGGTGACTTGAACCTCGTAGGCTCCACCGTGCCGTTGGATCTGCTTGTCCTCGACGGCGAAGAGTTGCTCGGAGGCGATGGCGACCTTGTCGTGGTGGACGCACTTCGGCCCGACGGCTGCGGCCTGCAGACCTGGAACAAGGACGGCCAGCAATACACGCCCGGTCGTTTGGACTGGATCGTGCTGTCGGGCTCATCACTGACCGTGCAGCAGTCGTTCGTGCTGGCGACGAGTGAGCTCTCCGAGTCGGCGCTACAGGCAGCGGGCCTGCACCCATCTGACGCCGCGGATGCGGCCGATCATCTTCCGGTGGTCGTAGATCTTGTGCCTGTCAAGCCCTGACACAGACACTCAGACAAGCAAACGCCACGCGGCAATCAGGACCAGCACAACGAACACCATACGGATGGCCCGCAACGGCAGGCGGTGCGACAGCCTCGCTGCACACCAACTGCTCCCCAAGCACGATGGAATGAGCCACGCGGCGTACTCCAACGGCGTCCACCACTCCACCCACTGCGGCAGGTCGGGCGTCTGACCAAGTGTCACGTTCTTATAAATGGCGCCGATGATCGACGTAAACACCATGACGGCACTTGATGTTGCAATGCACTGACGCAGCGGCAGACGACACAGGATGCCCAACAGCGGAACTGTGATGAGCCCCCCGCCGATGCCCAGCAGGCCGGCCCCGAAACCGAAGCAACCGGCAACGACCGAGGCCCTGGTCCAAGAGAGTTTCGCGAGCTGATCGGGTGCAATATGTACCCCGGAAAGTAGCTTGCGTGTGTGGATGAAGGCCACCCAGATCAGAAACACGCCGAAGATCAACTCAAGCCACCACGCCTCGATCCAAATGCTGGCTGAGACACCAGCGATCAGAAAGATCACGGCGGCCGGCAGCAGACGAATCAGCAACGGCACGCAGACCATCCGCTCCTGATGATGGCCAAGAGCCGCCGCTCCTGCAACAAAGGGCGTCACGCACATGGAAGCCGCTTGCGCCAAGTGAATGGGCACGCCGACCAGCAGCGTCAGCATTGGAATGTTCACCACTCCACCGCCGATACCCAACATGCCGCCAAACGCTCCGGACAGGAGGCCAACACCAACCAGCGTCAGCACCTGCCAGAGTTCCAGTGTGCCGACCATTGTGTCGAGCCAGTCCATGAAGTTGCACGGTAGCCGATGGACACCGGTACGATTCGAGGTCAATGACCTCCAGGGGCATACTTCGAGCTGACGCTGTACTGCTGTTGGTGGCCGTGATCTTTGGCGTGGGCTTCGTTGTGCAGAAGTCGGCCATGGACGGCGCTTCGGCTATTGGCCCCATGAGCTTCTCAGGCATTCGCCTGCTCATGGGTGGTCTGGTGCTCGTGCCGTTTCTTGGACTTGGCAAGCGAATGCGTCCAGCACGTTTGGCTTCAGAGGCGCATCAGCGACGCGGCATGCTCGCCGCGGGCGTCCTGTTGGCTGCCGGTGCCATTCTGCAGCAATGGGGATTGGTCTATACGCAGGCGGGCGTGGCCGGCTTTGTCACCGGGCTCTATGTGGTCTTTGTGCCGATGCTCGGGCTGATCATCGGCTATCGAGTCCATCGTCTGACTTGGATCGCCGCATCGCTGGCCGTGCTGGGCCTGTACTTCCTAAGCGTCTCCGGCCGGCCGCAGTTGAACCCAGGCGATTGGCTGATCCTTGCCGGGGCCGTGTGCTGGGCAGCACAGATGCTGGTGATCGGCTGGATCGCACCCGCCATGGATCCGATGCGGCTGGCAACCGGCCAAAATCTCGTCGGCGGCGTGCTTGCCTGTGCTGTAGCACTGTGTCTGGAGACAACCACGCTGGAACAGATTCAGGCAGTGGGCTGGGAACTCGCCTACAGCGGCCCCATCGCCATCGGCCTGGCGTTCTTCCTGCAGATCCTGGCCCAGCGCGACGCGCCACCGGCGCATACGGCGATCCTGCTATCAATGGAAGCTGTGTTCAGCGCTGTCGCGGGCTGGATGTTCCTGCACGAGCACATGACGGGCGTCATGTTCATCGGGTGTGGCATCGTGCTGCTGGCCATGCTCGTAGCGCAGTGGCGGCCGCCGCGGGACATGCCCAAGGCCGTTGCCTTGGAAAACTAGCCCTCTTCTGCGCGAAGTCGATCGACCACGGCACGCAACTGTTTGGTCAGACGCATTTTCGCGTGACGAATCGCCGCTTCGCTCATGTCGGTCTCATCGGCAACGGCTGCAGCCGGCGTGCCGCGAATGCCGTACAACTCGAACGCACGCCACGTCTTCTCTTCAACGTCTTCCCGCACTTCAGACATGGCTCGGCTGAGCAGTTGCTCGGTCCATTGACGGTCCCATTGATCGTCCAAGTCCTGCGGCAGTGCCGGTTCCTGATAGTCCTCGATACCGACATCGGGTCGCTTTCGTCGATGTCGAGCACGAATGGCGTTCAACGTGATCCGCTTCAGATAACCGCGAAAGCGACCCTTCTTCGGGTCGTACTCGAATGCGCCAGACACGCGGAAGAATCCCAACAACACATCCTGCAGCACATCGTCAGCCTCCTGCGCGGGCAAGCCTGCATTACGTGCAAAGCCGGCAATCACACGCGAGTACTTCTTCGCAAACTGCTGCCAGCCCAACTCGCGGTCGATCGTGCCGTCGGCCTTGAGGCGAATGAAGATGCTTGCACGCGTGGCATAAAGCGGATCCGCTCGGCTGCTGTCGGGCTTCTTGGCCGGCGTCGATGCGGTGGGGTCAATGGTGTCCGCCGCTTCGTCATGCGACATGTCGACCGGGTCCGCCGTGTGCTGCACAGGTGCATCGCCGGTGACGCGCGCTAGCATTTTCCACGGGCCGATGCCAAGCAGATCACGATCCGTGAGGGTCACGGTCTCGTCTTCATCCACACGCACCAGATTCACGGTGGTCCCGGCGCGTGAGCCAAGATCGCGCACGCCAAGCGAGCCGTCGTCACACACGACGAATGCCGCATGCCGTCTTGAGATCGAAGCGTCCGGCAGGACGACCGCACACTCCGTGCTGCGGCCGAGCATCGCCTGGTCACTGCCCACGGCGAAGGAGGCGCGTTCAAACGTGTCCGGACCGGACACCACATGCAGTTCAACTTCAACGCTCATGTCGAGACTCGCTCCGATGCTGTTGTTGCCATACTCACCACGATATTCGCCACGAGCGCTGCAATGAAGGCGACGGGCAGGTTATAGGCCTCGATCGATCCGTGATAGCCCAGTTTCCAACCGATCGCGACGACAAACCCGACCGCCAGGCCAGCGACGCAACCCCAGCCTGTCGCTCGCTTCCAGAACACCGCCAGTAGAACTTGTGGGCCGAATCCGGCGCCCAGAATCGCCCAGCCGTAGGTGAGGACATAGGTGTAGATCTGCACCTGTTCATCGATGACTAACAACACGGCTGTCACACCGACAAGAATGACGCAAACCCGGTGGACCGTCGCGTGCTGCGCTGCGCCGGCGATGCCAAGCACCCGCGCCAGAAAGTCTGAAGCGATTGCAGAAGCACCGACCACCAGTTGGCTGTCTGCGGTGGATGCGATGGCGGCCAGAATGGCCGCCAGAATCAAGCCTCCGAACACTGGCGGAAGCATGGCCTGAGCCGCCGCGATCAGTGCATACTCACCATCGGCAGCGCCGTCAGGCCCGGCGGTCAACATTGGCACGGCCCACTCGGCGCCGGTCTCTGCAAAGGCGCGGGCCATCAAACCAACTGTGATGGCGCCACTGATCACCAAGAGGCTCCACACGACGGAGATCACGCCGCCGATCAGGGCGTCGCGACGTTCTCGCAATGCCATGAATCGCACAAGCACATGCGGCTGACCCACGTAGCCGAAGCTCACGCCAAGCGCTCCGGAGCCCAGCAGGAATCCGATCAAGGCCGTGCCAGTCAGCGCTGGCCAGAACGTCAGCAGCGCACCGTCATCACTCGCCGCTGCTAGACCGGTCTGGAGGACCGTCAGCCCGTCACCGGACAGCAGCAGCCAGGCCGGGAAACACACGAGGACGACCACCATGAGCAGTCCTTGCAGGAGGTCGGTCCAGCACGCGGCACGGAAGCCACCCAGTACGACATAGAACAGCACCATCCCGGCGCCGATCAACACGCCCCACAGATAGTCCATGCCCTCGAATGCCGCGTGAAAGGCCTTGCCTGCTGCTGAGAACTGCGCCGCGACGTACAGCGTCATCGCTGTCAGAATCACGATTACACCGAGCACTCGAATAGGTGATGCAGCGGTGCTGAAGCGTCTCGCCAAATAGTCCGGCACTGTCACGGCGCCAACTCGAGCTGACTCGTCTCGCAACGGCCCGGCCAGTACGAACCAGTTGACCATGAAGCCCAGGAGCGTCGCGGGCACCATCCAGAAGGCGGACACTCCGGAGACAAATGCCCATCCGACCAGACCCAGCGTGACCCAGCCGCTCTCTGATGAGGCAGATGCTGACAATGCTGCGACCCATGGCCCTAGACGTCGTCCGGCGAGGAAGTACTCCTCCTCCGAGCTGGCCGCTCGGCGACTAGTCCAGAGTCCCACGCCGATCACCAGCAGGGTGTAGAGCGTGAAGGACACGATGAACATGGTCATGCGGAGGATTCCTTGGAGTCATCTGGTGCTGCTGGACCATACCATTGCCGTGTACCATGACAACAGTCAAGAAGACAGCCCACTGGGACCTTCGGTTTCTCGAGCTCGCCGACCATATCGGTACGTGGAGTAAGGATCCGTCGCGTGGTGTAGGCGCTGTGATCGTCGACGATTCCAAGCGTGTCTGCGCAACTGGATTCAATGGCCTGCCTGAAGGCGTTGAAGACCGGCCCGAGCGGCTCGAGCGTCCGGCCAAGTACGACTTAATTGTGCATGCTGAACTGAATGCGATCACGCAGTGTGCACGTCATGGCGTGTCTACTGTGGGCTCGACGATCTACACGTCATTCTTCCCTTGCAACACGTGCACGTTGGCGATCATCCAGTCGGGGATCCGGCGCGTCGTGGCGTGGGCGCCCGGCGACGGAGACGAGCATTGGGCCAAGGCGATTGCAACAAGCGTGGATCTGCTCACTGAGGCCGGCGTGACGTGGGAGCAGCTTGAGCGTCCGGACTGAGCCGTGGCGTCATTGCCGTGGGCATGGGCCCCAGTTCCCGATGACGACCAGCATGTCATCCACATCGACATCACCGTCGTCGTCAAAGTCCGCTGCACAACCTGCTGGACAACTGCCGTACTCAGACAACACGACCAACAAATCCTCAATGTCCACAAAGCCCGTTGCATCTGCGTCACCAGAGCAGGTCGTTGCTGAGTTCAACGGACGCAATGACAGGATGGGATCTCCAAAACCTCGCAAGGCGGAGCCGCCGCCGATGGTGACAAGTTCGCTAACGCCATCGCCGCTGACATCACCGGAATCCAGCAGTACGACACCTTCGCCTTCAGCTGTATCGACACTGGCGAAAGACATGCTGCCGTCATTCTGCAGCACCCGAACGCGACTGTCACCGTCGGAATCTACGATGACCGCAAGGTCCATGTTGCCATCCTGATCGAAGTCCACTGCCGTAACACGCGTGGGACTGTCGCCGATGGGCACTTGCAATGCGGGGAGAAACGTCGACGATGTGGCTGGGTCCGCAAGCAACACGGCGACTGAGCCGTTGGTGCCACTGCTTAAGATGATGTCACTTCGACCGTCACCATTGAGATCCGCATATGCCAGCCCCTGCGGATCGGCCCCCGCGTCATACTCATCGATGATCAGCGAAAAGCCCTGCAAGCCTGCCATGCTGCCGTTTTTGCCAACGCTGGCGCGGCCCCTCGATGTGCCGCCGACAAAGAGGACTTCCGGTTTCTGGTCCTCATCGTCGCTGGGGTCACCAAAGACCGGTTCGCCGTCCGAGCCCGCGCCACCACCACCGTTCATGCCACCGCCGGTCCCCTGAACAGCGAGTGTGCCGGTGTAGATCGCCCAGAATCCGTTGCCATCTCCATCAGTGTCGGCGAGGCCGACCACAAGATCGTCAGGGGCATCATAGTTCGCGTTGATGCCCGCAAGACAAGTCGGTGGGCCCGCTACATTCAGGACCGCAGTGACCATCCCATTGGACGGATCATCATCGTCGTTGTAATACAGCGTGACGTCGAGTGATAGATTATTTGCCACGGCAAGATCCATGCGCAGGTCACCGTCGAAGTCACCACTGGTGACATCAATGGGCATGTCACCTGTCGGTAACACGATCTGCTGCGCCACACCGCCGGCGCCGTCATTCTCAAAGATCATGAGTTGGCCCGGCGAGCCGGCGAACGTCACACAGATTTCTTCTGCACCGTCACCTGTGAGGTCCACTACTTCCACCGCTGTTGGCTGCCCCGTCACCGGCAAGTTGGCCGGGCTTCCGAAGTTCAGTAGGCCCGCTAGAGACACGACATTCACGTTGACAACCCAACCGCCACGCAGTCCTTCGACGTATTCGGTTTGGAAGGCAAGGCCTTCAGGCAGGCCTGGTAGCACAATGAGGTCAAACTTGCCCTCGCCTGCAAGCGGCGCAGCGGCGCTCTGGATCACCGTAAACGAGTCACCCTCTTCCAGACTGCCCGGGTCTATCGCACCAAGCGACACTCTCAAGGTGCCCGCAATGATCGGCGGATCGTTGACTGTCACACTGTTGCTGGTGTAGAGATCAATGACCATGGCACTGTTTGGCTCGATAGTCAACTGCGACGTCTGCAGCGTTGCGCCGCCGCGAAGTTCAAGTCGACCACTGAGGTCACTTTGGCCGATCACAGTGCTTCCTCCAACAGTGAACACTGCGGGCTCATGGATAGCTACTGCGCCAACACCCATATCAACTGGGCCAGAGATCGTCAGATCTCCTGACAATGAACGGGCGCCGCCGTCAAATGTACCCTCAGGATCAATGTTGACCTTGCACAGCGAAACCTCCATGTCATGAATTACGTCGTTGAACCACATGACATCAATTTCGGCATCCGGCCATTGGTTAAAGACACCTGTATCTGTTGCATCAGGCCAATCTGACCACATGGAGATCCAGTTCAAAGGTGGAACCGAGGATGACCACTGATAATCAGTCCAATAGACTCGGCTAGGATCAATGTCGAAGGCCAACGCGATCGGGTCAGACGTTGGGGTGCCCCCCGCAATAACTTGATCGCCGATGAATGCCACACCTAACCCCAATCGCATCCCACCAAGGCCGATGTAGTTACTTTCCAATTGGCCCGGCATTGCCGTGCATAGCACTCCATCAAGCCATTCTTTCTCATTGGTATCTGGCCACGTAATGCATTTGAACAAAACACAACCGCCCGACTGGGATTCGACATGGGACAACATCGGAATGCCTAAAGCAACCGTTCCATCTTCCGTAAGTGCGATGCGATTACGAAGGTGGTACTGGGAATAGACATTGCCAAGACCCTGAGCCTGTAATTCACCCGCCGGGGAGGCCATCCCAGTTCCAGACAGCTCATACATCACTGCCCCATGACTCCCTGGGCCCGACATGGAGCAGCCAACGGCAAGGTGATCCCCCGCGATCTCAACTTCACGCCCAAAGTCATTAATGCCTGAAATATTGGGAGCAGCAACTGTGTCCACATGGGCGAGAACCTCACTCTGACTCAGTTGATAGATATAGACAGCTTCCGAATCAACATTGCCTACCGCTAAAGTTGCAGAGCCATCAGCATTCTCTCTAACCGCAGAAGCCCAGCCAAAGAAGTCCAAGCCAGCCACCGCGTCACTTACGGGATTGGCCTGGGAGGCAACCGGCTCAATGTCTCCATCTGCATCAATCCTCGCGACCACAATAGAACCCGTCGCGCCCCCTATACATGGCATGGCCCACGAGTAGCACGATGCGCCAATAGCTACAAGATCTTCATGAATGTCAACTGAAACTCCAATAGAGCCCCCATCAATCCAGCCCTGATTCTTTAACGAGTCACCGGTCAAATGGTCAGTCCACGACCAGTTTCCGTTTGACTGCAACGAATAGCAATCCACAAATCCAGCAGTGCCCGAACGAATGTAGCCCGCAAGTAAATGGTTTCCATCCGCCGCCAGCGATGGAGAAAACTGACCGACGGTGCCGGCCACACGGAACAATTGCTTGAATACCCAGCCCGCACTTTCTCGCCTATAGATACGTATTGCATCCCAAGAATTTGAGTTCATCTCCAACTCCGATGACGCAACAAAGGCCCATTCATAACCACCCGCAATTGTGGTCGCCACGTCACCCGAATCAAAGGCAGCACTTATCCATCCGTCATTTGTCACCAATGGAAGTCCAGTGTCGGTTGTCATCATGGGCATCGGATGAACTGGACTAATGGGCCATTGCCCATTTGATCGAGTCGAGATGACGCCCACCCCGCCACCGATCATCGAAGTAGTTCCACCGGAATAACTTCCATACGGATCTGTAGAGATCAGGGTGTCCTGGTCAAGGTCAATGATTAGACCGGTGGGTATTTGCGTCGTTATCTGAGAACTTTCGTGCCATTCCTGCCCGCCTGAGGAAAACACATAGTGCCTGATAAGTCCGCCCCCCTCGCCTCCCGCAACAAGCAAGTCATTGCCACGGATTACGACATCGTGGTGAGTCAGATCTAATGGGTGGAATCCACCCAGTGGTGATGCTGGCACTGACCCATAGTCGAACTGCCCATCTAATCCCCAACTTGCTGACTCGCCTCTACGGAATACAAAGACTGATTTCAGGCCAGAAGTGGAAATTGCGCAAACACCAGATTGATCAATGGAAACGGCTCGAGCAAATCCTTCCTGAACCGTGTAATCATCCCCCTGAATCGCCGCTTCCAGAGACGCGGTGCCGTTCTCCACGCGATAGATATAGGCAGCGTTACTTCGACCTTGCCCACTGACTGGAACCTCGCCAACAATGCAATAATCACCGCCGGCCGCTAGCGAAGCAGCATAATCGCCACTTCCAATGACGCTCAATGCGCCTTCTAACCCATCGCCTTGCATGCCGAATGAATTAAAGTAAACCGTCGTGCCAGGAGCCGAAGCGAACAGATAGTTGTCGCCAAAGGCGACCTTCTTCCCATACTCCAATCCATCCGTATCTAATTTCTTTATCTCTGATTCCAGCTGCCAATCTCCAGCCCCTGTCGTCACATAGAGATAAACCGATCCGCACCGGTTGCCGCTGCCGTACGCATCTCGCCCTGGTGCGCCAATGGCCAGGTAACTGCCACTAATGTCAATGCTCTCGCCAAAGAAGGACATTATGTCACTCTCGACAACTCCATCCCCATCCAGCCAAGCATCAAATTCCCATTCCTGTGTATTGGGATTTCGCCTGTAAACACATACACCCCTGCCTACACAATTGATCGCGGCCAAGTCCCCGTCGATCGCGCAAGGGGTACCTACTGAGGCGCCTTCGCCTTGGCCTAAATACGCATTGTTCCAAAGCACCCAACTGCCATCATCTAGTGGGCCTGCAATCCCGTTGCCCGCCGGATCCGGATCACAACCATCTACGATTCCATCCTTGTCGCCGTCATCACATGACCCAGAGAAGCAATTGTCCGCACCAGTATTGCTCCTTACCGCAGCTACGGATTGCCATGGACCGGAAATTTGGTCTACGTAGTTTCCACAAAACGTGGTGCCTCGAATATTCGGCCCCGCCGTAACTTCCGCAGAACGTATTGCGCCACCGAGGCTGGCGTAATTGCCCCGAAACTCACAATCGGTTACAGCAGGCTCAGATTGATAGACATATAAGCCTCCGCCAATTTCTGTCGCATAGGGGGTTCCGGGCGGCTGACCATTATTTAAAAATGAAGAATCAACAAACGCTCCCTCTGAGGATGTCATTCCTACACCCGCGGAATAAGGCGCAGCATTTCCAATGAACTCGCATCCGGCCGCGTTTACCTCTGCGTTTTCGAGGTGCATCGCGCCGCCACTTGAGTCACACGTGTTGTATTCAAACTGGCACGTAACCAACTCCAACGTGGCGCCGTCATACGCACGCAATGCTCCGCCTCGGCCTGTGGCATGATTCTGATCAAAGAGGCAATCCGTAAACGTGGTGTGCGAGCCTTCCCTCAAATAACAGCCTCCCCCGTAAGTGGCGCTGTTGTCGTTAAACACACATGATGTAAATGTGGGCGAAGACGCGGCCGATTTCACGTAAACCGCGCCGCCGTATTGGCTGGCTGAGCATATTGAAAAGTGACAGCCAATAATCTGAGGAGAACTACCTTGGATTAATAGTGCGCCGGCATTAGTAGTCGAACTCCCATCGATAAACTCAATCGTTTCGATAATTGAAGCAGACGTTTCCCCACTGTTCAGCGACAAAATCGTAGTCCCGTTGAAGCCTCCATTAATTCTTGTCAATAGCTCACCACTGCCAGAAACCTCTCCTTTGAGATGAAGGTCTTTGCCACCAAATGAAAGGCCCGATGCTTCCCATCCGCCAGCGTTAGACCCAGAAAGAACAACTGTTCCCCCAGGCACGATCGCATCAATCGCTGACTGAATATCTTGCCCTGGATAGACAGTTATTGTCTGCCCGTCATCGGAGCACTCATATGGCCAAGTTGGGCAAGGATCACAGGCATCGGGCAGGCCGTCTCCGTCACTATCCGTTCCTGAATCAATATCGTCACAATCATCTGCAATGCACACACCGCCAATGCCAGTACTGGACCAATTCCCATGAATCTGAGGCGTGCTATTGCTGCATATAGAAATCGCGTCGAGCTCTTGCGTGTAACTGCTTGAGGATGTGTAAATCGCTCCTCCGCTTGAGGCAGTGTTGTTCCTGATTGTGCCCGCAAAGCAGGTGCCCGCGCATCCCCAGTTGTAGATCGCCCCGCCCACACTTGAAGCTGCATTGCCTTCGAACGTGCAATCCCAAAAAATCACTGAAGAGTTGTCCGCATACGCGGCGCCGCCGCGGCCTTGGCCTCCGCCCGCGCCAGTTGATGTATTTCCTTGAAAATAACTACCCCAATGGACGGAATTGCTATTGGTGTTATCCACCACAGCGCCACCAAGACTGGTGCATGTGTTTGAGATGAATTGGCAGGCCGTGTAATTGCCAGCTGAGTTGCTTTGTGAATGAATCGCGCCGCCACGAGATCCACCATCATTCCATTTGAACATGCACTCTATAACTTCACCATTCGATTCCCAGTTTCGAATCGCACCGCCTCTCGCGGAAGATGAGTTGGATTGAAAGGTGCAACTCTCTAAGGTGTAATCAGATGCATTCGCATAAAGAGCTCCGCCTTTGTCGGACGCAGCATTGCCGTGAAACTGGCAGTGCCTGAATACGGCTTCACTCTGGTGAAGATCAGCTCCTCCCCCAAACTTCGCCTGGCCATTTATGAACTCGCAGTATTCAACTTCCGGACTCGTGTTCTCTAGAAGAAGACCGCCGCCGTGTTCGCTTGAGTTGCAATTGTTAAACCAGAAACCTGAAATCACGCCATTGCCATTACCGTCACCTTGCCAACGAATCCCGCCTCGTTGATTCTGGCCATCGATACGAGTTGAACTTGGACCATCGGGCGAGATAATGAACAGTGTCTTTCCTGAAATATCAACGACGTAGTCGCCCGAGCCCACGTAAGCACCAGGAAGCACCGTGATCTGATCACCATCATTTGCAATGTCAACGGCAGATTGGATATCGCTGAAATGCCCATTGCCATCTGCGCTCACAATCCATTCATCCGCCGTGGCAACATGTGTAAGTGACAGCAGTCCAAGCGTCACAATGACGTAACAGAAGCAATTCAAATCTCGCAACTTCATATTCCTCTTCCTCCACAAGGACCATGGGTAGGTCCTCGAATATCCAAGGTAGCCCGCCAAGGTCCTATCGCCAACGTAGAAAGGGGGAATTCGCGACTGGTACACCCCCTGAGGCACTCGTTACCCTTCCCGCCATGCTTCATGAAGTCCAGTTCGACGGGCTCGTCGGCCCCACTCACAACTACGCAGGCCTGTCCTCCGGAAACGTGGCATCGACCACCCACGGCGGTCAACAGAGCCGACCGAAACAAGCCGCACTGCAGGGACTCACCAAGATGCGTTTCGTCCATGCACTGGGCATCGAGCAGGCCTTCCTGCCGCCGCTGGAACGCCCCGACGTCGCCGCGCTGCGGGCTGCCGGTGGACACGGCACCGATGCCGAACTGATTGCCACCGCAGGCGAAGAAAACCCTGCATTGCTCGCCCGTGTGAGCAGCGCCTCAAGCATGTGGACTGCCAACGCCGCAACCATTGCACCCAGTTGCGACACGGCAGATGCAACCGTGCACGTCACACCAGCCAATCTCATCAGCAAGGCGCATCGTGCTCTAGAACCAACACAGACGGCGACGCTGCTGCGCACGGCATTGCCCTTTGCCACGCACCACGACCCGCTGCCCGCCGACGCACACTTCAGCGACGAAGGCGCCGCCAACCACACTCGGTTGCACACAGGGGGGGGAACCGTGCACCTGTTTGTCTTCGGCACTGATCCCGACAATCCAAACGCACCGGCACCGCTCCGATATCAGGCTCGCCAGAGCGCCTTGGCTTCCGCCACGATTGCGCACCATCACCAACTCGCCGATGACACCGTCGTACTGTCGCAGCAGCACCCGGACGTCATCGATGCCGGGGTCTTCCACAACGATGTGATCAGCGTCGGCTCGGGCAACGTCCTGCTGCTGCATGCCGCGGCGTTTCTCAACACGGATCAACTGCTTGAGGACTTGAGCGACCGATTGGGGAGCGCGTTCACCCCCTTGCTAGTGACTGCTGAACAGTTGTCGGTCGAAGACGCCGTGCGGACCTATCTCTTCAACAGTCAGTTGCTCGAACTGCCTGACGGCGGCTTCGCCCTCCTCTGCCCCATCGAGGTCGAGGAACACGCCAAAGCACGCGCAGTGGTGGATGGCTGGTGCAGCGGCGATACGCCCATCGCAGACGTCCACTATCTGAATCTCCGTGAGTCCATGCACAACGGCGGTGGCCCGGCTTGCCTGCGGTTGCGGGTGCCGCTGTCTGAGGAGGAGTGCGAAGGCATCCACCCAGGACTTCGAATCACGCCTGAGCGGCTGGATGACCTGACCGACTGGATCGAACGCTGGTATCCCGACACGCTGGAGCCGGCCGAGTTGGCGGATCCGGGTCTGCTTGAGACCAGTCGAACAGCCCTTGCGGACCTCACAGGCCGGTGCGGCCTAGGCGATCTGTACCCCTTCCAGCTGCACCACTGAACTCAACTGAAAATTCCGTCGATCGAGAGCCTTGTCATCACGACGGAGATTCAATCGTGCTTCACGACACACTACTGCTTCAACTCTGGGATGGACGAATGGCGACATGGTCTGGACGCATGCATGGCGACTGCCTGTATGTGAAGGTGCTCGGCGACTGCTACCGCATTTGGGTGCCGCGCATGCTCGTCGTGAAGGCCAACCGGATGCCAAAACAAGCCGCCTGAGTCAGTACCATGCTGCCCACGTCCCGAGGCCCGGGACAGGGTGCCATCCAGTGTCGAATCCGCCTCGAGACATCAAGTCGCTCGCCTATCCCGAAGTCGCATTCGGAGGGTTCAGTCGTTGCGATACGACGGTTGCGTTCTACGGCCGAATCAACGCACTGGTCAAGGCTGAAGATCGCATTCTTGATGTTGGATGCGGCCGTGCAAGCTATCTGGACTCCATCGATGCCACGGATCTTCGGCATCAGTTGCGGCACCTCAAGGGTAAAGTCCGCGAGATTGTCGGCATTGATGTCGACGACGCCGGACAGCAGAATGCCGCGCTTGACGACTTTCGAAAGATCGAGGACATCAACCGCTGGCCCGTCGAGGATGCTGTCTTTGATGTGGTCTACAGCGACTATGTACTCGAACACGTAGACGATCCCGCTGCCTTCTTCGCCGAAGCAACGCGCGTGCTCAAGCCAGATGGACTGCTTGCCATTCGAACACCGAATCGATGGTCCTACGTGAGTCTCGCCGCCACTGTGCTGCCCAACCGTATTCACGGCAAAGTGACAGGAGCAGTCCAGGATGATCGCAGCGAGGTCGATGTCTTCCCGGTGCGGTACCGATGCAACACCCGTGGCGCCTTGCGTCGCGCCCTGAACACCGCAGGATTCGATGCTGCGATCTGGTCAATTGAAGGTGAACCGGCCTATCTGGCCTTCTCGCCAATGGCTTACCGCACAGCCGCGGTTGTTCACCGGTACCTGCCCGGCATGTTCCGCACCACGCTGCTGGCATTTGCGCGTAAACGCTGAACCACACATCGCTCCGCTGTGAAGGGCGACGGTACACTCGGATCCTCGCTGATCGCGCCCATGTGGGGGGTGATCCAGTGTTCGAAGGAAGCACCATGCCCAAACTCAGATGCTCACTCGCCGTTCTGGCGGCGTTCGTCGCCGCCCCGGCAGCACTTGGCCTGTACGACGAACCCACGAAAAGACCCAACGGCCCGTTTCAACGGGTGCATCGATGCCATGCATTGACCGGCGTGGATGTTCTAGTGCGACCCGGCGAGCGTCTTGAAGACGCCACCGTCGTCATTCGCGACGGCATGATCGAGGCTGTCGGCACGGATGTCATCATTCCACCGGACGCTCGACTGTGGCCGTGCGACGACCTGCTCGTGCATGCCGGTTTCATTGAACCGGCGCTGTCCGTTGATATCGAACACAGCACTGCTTCCGGAACGCATTGGAACGGCAATATCCACCCACAGGTGAATCTAGCCAGCGACCACAGCGTGACACTGACTGACGCACAGGCCAAGAGCCTCCGAGCCGGCGGCTACTGCGTGGTCGCCATGCATCCAAGCAAGGGCATTCTGCGTGGCACCGGCGTCGTGACATCCACCCACGAAGACGTACGAGCTCGCCGTTCGTACGAAGCACGCCTCCCGATGGTCGCCTCGTTCGACCGCGGCGGTTGGGGCGGTGACGGCCCCGGATCGCTCATGGGGGCCATCGCGCTGGCCCGACAGACGCTCATGGATGCACGCTGGTACGCGGCCGCCAATGCTGCTGCACAACGCAACGGTCTCGAGGCGCCCGCCCGCCGTGATGATCTTGCCGCCGTGGAAGCTGCATCACTGGGCATGCGTCCAATCCTGTTCGACACGGATGACGTCAAGGACGCTGTACGCGCAGGTGCGCTGGCGGACGAACTCGATCTCGACATCTGGGTGCTTGGCAATGGCACCGAATATCAAGACCTTGCAGGCATTGCGGCGCTGGACGTTCCCGTCATCGTGCCAGTCAAGTATCCAAGCCGACCCAAACTCGACACGATCGACGCCGCCCAACACATTCCACTTCGTACGTTGCAAGCGTGGGAACAAGCCCCCACCAACCTGCGTCGTCTGCGTGACGCCGGTGTGTCAACCTGCGTCACGAGCAACGGATTGAGCAAGCCCGCCGACGTCCGCGGCGCGCTGCGCGATGCCATGAAGGCTGGACTCACCGAAGACGAAGCACTAGCTGCGTTGACGACGGCTCCAGCGGCCCTGCTCCAGATCGACGACCGGTTCGGCACTATCGAGCCCGGAAAGATCGCCCATCTCGTGCTGTGCGAAGGCGAGCCTTTCGCCAAGGGGAGCACCATCAAAGCAACTTGGGTGAGCGGCGATCGATACCCACACGTCTCGGAACCACTTGCAGAGTTGCAGGGCTCCGGCGAGCTGCAAATCGGCGACGTGTCCGTGCAGGGCTCGATCGACACGACCAAGAAGAAGCTCAGCGCCACGCTTGACGACGACACAAGCATCAAGGCGAAGGCATTCAACTTGACCGGACACCGTGTCAGCGCCGCGATCGACGGCCGGTTGCTCGGAGAAGAGCAATGGGTGCGGATCGCCGGCATCATTCGTGACGACCGCCTGATCGGTCGAGCCGTGTTGCCTGACGGCACGACGCTGCCGATGACGTTCGTCTTGAGCGACACGACCGTCACTGAGGAACCGGAAGAGGCTGAAACTGAGACCGATGATCTGGCGGAAGCGGAGCCTGGTGATCCGATTTCCGGCACATGGCACGGGCAGATGGAGATTCCGGGAGCTGACTTCTCCCCACCGTTCATGATGGTGCTCGAACGCGATGGTGCAAGCGTCACCGGATCGTTGGAGATCATGGACAACGAGATGCCGGTCGAGGCCACTTGGGACGAGGCCTCCAAAGTGTTTGCCTTCAGTCGAGAGGTAGCCGGTGGCATTCGGGCCGGATTCACCCTGGCCGTCGACGGCAATGCGATGACCGGAACCGTCACTGGACCCATGGGCGAGGCACAGGCGAGTGCCTCTCGCGAAGGCGAGGAGTCAACAGGCGCTGCGGATGAGGATGAAGACGACGACACGGTTAATGTCCGCTTCACCGGCATTCCCCAAGAGCTTCCCTACCCGCTCGGTGCGCGAGGGCGACTGACGCCGCCTGAACCTGAACACGTGCGCATCGAACACACCACGCTATGGACGTGTGGGCCTTCGGGCTTGATCGAGGACGGCTGCATCATTGTGCAGGACGGGCGCTTCGACTACGTCGGGCCGCTCCGCAGTGCGCCACGCACGCCGGATGCCCGCGTCATCGACGGCACCGGCCTGCATGTTTCGCCTGGCCTGATCGACTGTCACAGCCACACCGGCATCAGCGGAGGCGTGAACGAGTTCAGCACCGCCTGCACGGCGCAGGTGGGCATTGGCGATGTCATCGCCGGCGACGACATGAACTGGTATCGCCAGCTCGCCGGCGGTTTGATCGGCGCGAACCAACTGCACGGTTCGGCGAACCCCATCGGCGGTCGAAACTCCGTCGTCAAGTTGCGTTGGGGCCGACCGGCCCGAGATTTCCCGGTGCAAAGTGCGCCTACCGGCATCAAGTTCGCGTTGGGCGAGAACGTCAAACGATCCAGCGGCCGCTACCCGGATACGCGCATGGGTGTCGAAGCCTTCATCCGCGACCGTTTCGCCGCGGCTGAACACTATCAGGCCACATGGGATCGCTTCAACGCGATGACCGACATGGAACAGGTGTCTGTCATGCCTCCGCGTTGGGATGCACGTCTGGCCACGCTGGCCGAGATCATCGACGGTGAACGACTGATTCACTGCCACTCCTATCGACAAGATGAAATCCTGGCATTGCTTCGTACCTGCGAGGACTACGGCATCCGCATCGGTACGTTGCAGCACATTCTTGAGGGGTACAAGGTGGCCGACGCCATCGCCGATCACGGCGCTGGCGCCAGTTCCTTCAGTGATTGGTGGGCGTACAAAGTTGAGGTCATGGACGCCATTCCATACAACGGCTCGATCATGCATGATGTCGGCGTTGTGGTGTCGTTCAACTCCGACGACAGCGAACTCGCCACACGCATGAATGATGAAGCGGCAAAGGCGGTGCGCTACGGCGGCGTGGCGCCGATGGAAGCCCTGAAGTTCGTGTGCCTCAACCCGGCGAAGCAGTTGGGCATAGCAGGCCGCACGGGCTCGCTGGAAACGGGCAAGGATGCGGACTTCGCCATCTGGACCGACTCCCCGCTGAGTTCCTATGCACTGTGCCAGCAGACCTGGATCGATGGCGCTGCGTACTTCACGCGCGAAGATGATGCGGCCATGTCCAGACGGGACCGTGCCGACCGCAAACGACTCGTTGAGTTAGTACTCAGCGAGAGTCTTGGAAAACCACCGACGCTTCCGGATCTACCTGACGAAGCATCGACGCCTACCTGGGCTTCAGCCGGCAATCCCTACGACCACGTTGAAGATCATCGCGGCTGTTGCGGCGTCGGCGACGAATCGCACAGCCATGCCCATGATGCAGACCATTCGCAAGAGGAGACGCACTGATGCGATTGCTCACCACGCTTGCCATTTCCTGCACGATTGTGCTGGCCACTTCGGTTGCCGCCCAGTCTCGACAAGTGCCTGGGCCTGACCAGGATCGGGCCTTGTTGCTGATCGACGCGACCATTCATCCAGTGACGGCCCCTGACATCGCCGGCGGTTGGATGCTTATTGAAGACGGTCGCATTACGTCGCTGGGACAGGGTGTCCCGCCGCGCGGCGTCCGTGCCCAAGTCATTGACCTTGATGGACGTCATGTGTATCCCGGCCTCATTGCGGCAGACTCTGTGTTGGGGCTGGCCGAAACCGAGGCTGTAGATGTCACGCACGACTACAACGAGCACGGCTCCTTTACGCCGGAGGCCAAAGCCGTTGTTGCATTGAACCCCGACAGTGATCTCATTCCAGTGACACGCTCGTCGGGCATTCTCACGGCGCTGGTCGTGCCCAGCGGCGGCCGACTGCCTGGTAAGGCAGCCACGATTCGGTTGGACGGTTGGACTTGGGAGGATCTTGCGATCGAGCCTGATAGTGGCCTTGTGATCGAATGGCCGAGCACCGAGAGCAGCGGTGGACGCCGTGGCGGTGGCGGGTCTAGTTCCGGCGCCGACACGAACATCCGCGCCATCGATGACTGGTTCAACGAGGCCGAGGCCTATCTGGCCGCACGTGCAGCCGACCCGACGCTGCCACCAGACAGTCGATACAACGCCGTGGCCGCAGCGCTCCGTGGCGAGCAACGCGTATTCATGAAGGCCTCCACGGCCGGGCAGATTGCCACGGCAATCGCCTGGGCGAAAGCCCGCGGACTACAGCCGGTCATTCTCGGCGGTGAAGAAGCCGACCGCGTCGCGCATCTGCTGGTGCTCGAACAGGTCCCAGTGATTGTGCGCGGCACACACCGGTACCCGGTTGCACGACATGAGTCCGTCTCAGAGTCACACGCACTGCCCGCTCGACTGCGTGATGCCGGCGTGCGATTCTGTATTGCGCCTCGCGATCGCCCGGCGCATCTGCGCAACCTGTCCCACCATGCGGCAACCGCAGTGGCCAACGGACTCACGCCCGAAGAAGGACTGCGCAGCATCACGATCGACGCTGCGGAGATCATCGGCGTGGGTGATCGGCTTGGTTCGCTGGAGCCAGGCAAGCAGGCCACCTTCATCGTGACAACCGGCGATCCGCTGCAGATGATGACGCAGGTCCAACAGGCCTGGATTGATGGGCGAGAAGTAGATCTCACGAGCCGCCAGACCGAGCTGCGAGACAAGTACCGCGAGAAGTATCGCCGTCAGGGCCGTCTGGACTCCTGACCACGCTGTGGCTATCCTGCCTCCCGGAATGAGGTTCCACGTAGTTGGCCGGTGTTGGTCGACACACGTGGCGAAGAGGGAAGTGCGGTACATCGAGCAGGATGCTCGCCCAGTCCGCCGCGGTTACGCCGCCGTACGGCCCCGCCCGCCCAGCACTGGGACGGGAGACACCCGATCACGGTCACTGCTCAACACTCTTGAATGTTGAGTGGGAAGACGATCGGGCCACGGGCCACAGCCGGAAGACCTGCCCATTCCCGTTTCGTTCCGCCGCGTTTTTCGGCGCACGGGAGTTTTAACATGCACACCATGGGTTGCATTGCCATCGTCGCCGCAACAGCGCTGTCCTCCATCACCGCCGCCGACCTCGTCATTGACGAAGCCAATGGACTGGTGCTCGATATCACGGCGACCGCTGGTACTGGATCATCAACCGCGTACTTCGTGATCGACTTCTCGTACACGGGCGGCGACGGTTGGGCCTTCGCCTACAACTTCGACGGCGATGCCACCGCGCATGAGGCCTTTCTGGCGTTCGGCAACATAGGACTGAGCTACACCTTCGACGACTACGGCGAGTGGGGCATCTTCGCCAACAACTTCGCTTGGACCGGCGACAGTGGCGACGTTTACAACTACTGGGCGCATTCGATCGCCACGCCAGATGGTTCTGGCGTCGTGAACTGGTCGGACGCCATGTCCAGTGTCGACACCACAGTCTTGACCGATGGCTTCCTGAGCGGCTGGTACAACGGCTTCAACGACGACTTCTCGGCCATCGTGCCGACACTGCCGTTGACCACAGTGCCGGCACCAGGTGCGATCGCCCTGCTTGCGATGGGCCTGTGCCACGCACGCCGGTGTCGCTGAACGCAGTCGTCAGATGCATCAATACCGCCGGAAGCGTGCTCTTGGCGGTGTTGCGTTGCGTTGATAAGGGTCTCCCTAGGCATACGACAGTGGCTCGCCGCACATCCAAGCGAACAGGAGCCCACCCATGACCACCACGTTGATCCCCATCACGGCCGGGCAGTTGTGCTGGACGGAACTCTGCACGCGCGGCCGACCGATGCGGGCACGTGCGTGCGTTTCAGTTCACTGCAATGACGCACGGGTGAAGTCTTCGTGCTCTACAAGAGTCTCAAGGGGACTTGAGCATACGCCCCCGCTACGGCAGTGACTCCAGCGTTGTCGACAACGGCGCACTGCTGTCATCCGGCCAAGATGCAGTTCGTTGATCCACTTCCCACGGTGGTGAACCCACAAAGACAGGACGGGTGTGAAGCCCGTCTCGATGACCGGCATGGCAGGCAACGCAACTGCTGTCCATCCAACTCGCCAGACGCCCCGCCATCAAGAAGTCGCCTCGCGCCACCGCCGCCTCCAATCTCGTCGAGGCTTCGATCACCCTGGCCAGAGCGCTGTCGAAGCTCGGTGGGTATGTGTGTGGCATGGTTGCGATGGCACGAAGATGCTCCGTGACCGCAGCGGTCTCTGCTGTTGGTGCAGCGTCAGGATGGCGATGCGACCGCTGCCATCCCCCGCGTTGACTTTCCAGCACGTTGTCCCAGGAGCGATCAAGGGCCGCCATGCCGGCTGTCAGTGAACCGACTTGGTGGTGCTCCCGCAGCGGTATCTCCAATGCTTGAAGCGTGGCACTGGAGACTCCAGTTGCTTCGCGCATTGACTGATAGAGCCCCGGGTATGCGAACGATGTTCCACAGGCACGTAGCATTGCCAATCCCTCGGATTCGTTGACGCGGCCCAGTCGCCGCAGCAACGTGACCGCCGCCGCCGGTCCGCGGTGATGGCCATGGTGGCAGTGGATGTACAGCGGTTTGGAGCAGTCACGCCACGCCACAAGAAGCGCATCCTGCACGGTGGCCGACACCCCGTCGTAGCCAACGGGGAAATGTGCGCGTCGCATCTCGACACCCGCCGGCGCCAGTGGGCTGGGCAAGGCATCAACGGAGATGACCGTACGAATGCCCGCGTCGAACAATGTGCGCATCGCCGTGGCATCTGCAGGCGCAGCGCCCGTCCAGATGTCATGGTCAAGCTGAATCGA
>Ga0315336_1001419_pt1 | contig 46878 bp, 46 predicted proteins | sample ASW5metaG_FD_204512 | JGI IMG/M metagenome (GOLD analysis project Ga0315336, IMG submission 204512) | Ammonia-oxidizing marine archaeal communities from Monterey Bay, California, United States - ASW #5 | ecosystem: Environmental > Aquatic > Marine > Intertidal zone | place: USA: California... | reverse complement strand
CCGAGTTGCCGACCGCGACGCCCTGGTCGCTCGTTCCACCGGCGCCAACGCCGATCGAGATGCCGGTGTCGGTGGACGACCCATTGCCGACGGCGGTCCCTGTGGTCGTGGTCGTATTGGCGCCGAGCGCGGTGCCGCCGCCGCCATTCGCTGTAGCGCCGGTGCCGAGTGCGGTGTCGTTGGCCGCAATGGCGTTTGCCAGATTACCGATCGCAATTGCGTCAACATCGCCGGTGACGGCTTGGTTCGCAGTTCCGCCGGGGTTGCCGGGTTCTCCACCCGCGCCCGAGAGCGCGCCGCCGCCCAGCGTAATGCCGTCGGAATAATTGACCTCATTGGTGTCGCCGATGAAGATCGAGCCGCCATCGGCGGAAATGCCCTGGGTCGCGTTGACAATGCTGGCGGTGACGGTGTCTTCGACATCGACGTTGCCATCGACAGTGACGTCGCCGGTGACGCCCACGTCGTCATTAAAATTCGAAACGCCGGTGACGTTAACGCCGCCGGCCTCAACCACGACACTCCCGGTGAAATCCGTGTTGCATTCCGGCAAACCACCTGACGCATTTCCCGCGTTGCCCTCGGTCGTGTAAACCGTGAGATCCTGCCAATTCTGATTGAATGCGTTGGCGGTAACGTTGGAGGCGACGCCGGCGACGCTCGCGGTAGCACCAACTATCCCGGCGCCGAAAGCGATGGCCTCCGTAACACTTACTCCGGCGAGCACGCCGATAGGTACAGCGGCCGGGGTCGCCGTGCCAACCGCCGGGATGTCTGCAGCGATCAAGGGCGCTGCTATGCCAAACTGAATAGCAGACGCGTCGGCGGCGATCTGCTCGGCCGTTACCAGGGTGAGCTGAGCGGCGGCGCCGATTCCCGCGGAGACGTTGGCGGCGGTCAAAGCGTTGATAACGTCTTGGTATTGATTGTTAAGCGCGTTGTCATACTGAGAGCGGCAGCCTCCGTCGCCGACATTGGAGAGATTCGGAACTTCGGTAGTCACCTGGGTGAAAGTCGGCAGCGTCACGGAATTGGGAGTTGAGGTATTCGGTCCCTCCCTCTGCGCCAAGGCCGGGAGGGCCAGGCTCAACGACAGCATGGTCAGTGCTGTGGTGCCGGCCAGTGCCCGCATTCTGAGCGTGGAAACCCTAGACATATCATCCCCCGTCTTCAGGTTGCCGGGGCAAGTTCCGCATCTACCTGCAGTGCGGAGCGTATCCCTTCGGCAACATACTCACCGGCCGGATTTTTCCGGTCCGATTACTCTGGACCCTGCAAGGCCCGTAGGCGTCTTAACGTTCTTCGCGATTCTTACTTCTGATTGCAGGCTACACCGGCTTGCATCTTCAGGCGTAGGCAATTCGACATTTCGCCGTGATATTATTGGCGCGCCGTGACTTTTTCGCCACAGCGGTTTTCCGCTTTGGATCGTCTATCTAGCTTAGCGCCGGGTTCAACCTGAGCCGGTCAACCAGTTGATCGACAACGGCGCGCACGCTTCCCGAAGTTTGCCCCGGCTCCTTGTGCACCACATGGACCGGCACCGGAGGCGGCTCGTAATCCTCCAACACGATCTCCAGCATACCCGAGGCCAGTTGGGGCGCGATCATATAGGAGAGCACGCGGGTAATCCCGCGGTCCGCCTCTGAGGCTGCGATAGCGGCATCCGCCGTATTCAGCAGCAGCCGGGAGGATGGTCTATAGCTGCGATTCTTGTTGTTTTCCCGCAACTTCCACTCGCCGCCGGGGGTCATATTCACGAAGTCGATGATTTGGTGACCTGAGAGTTCGGCGGGCGTCTGGGGGCGGCCATGGATCGCAAAATAATCGGGCGAGGCGCACAGCACCCGGCGCACGGAACCGACACGGATCGCGGTGAGGGATGAGTCGGGCAGTTCGGCGATTCTCACCGCCACATCGATGCCCTCGTCGATCAAATGAACCACTCGATCCACAAAGAGCGTCGAGACGGAAAGCTCCGGATAGCGATCCAGCGCCTCCAGCAGGATCGGGGTCAGCATCACCCGCCCGAACATCACCGAGCCCGTCACCGTGACCAGGCCGCTCGGCGCGGCGTGAATCCCTGCAGCATTGCGGTCGGCTTCCTCAACTTCAGAGAGAATCTTGCGGCAATCGGCGAGATAACGCCCGCCTGCTTGCGTGAGCCGAACCGTGCGGGTGGTCCGGTGCAGCAGCCTGGCGCCGAGCCGGACTTCCAATTCGCTCACCGCCCGCGTGACCGACGGCGGCGACATGTTGAGCCGCCTGGCGGCGGCCGCGAAGCCCGCTTCCTCGGCCACGCTGACGAACACGGACATGGTCTGCAGGCGATCCATTATTATTCCAGATACAGGAATAATATATTTCGAGCAATGCCCATTATCATCTCATATCGAAAGACTCATATTGGTCGTCGTAGATCTCAACTGGCCAGCGCGCCCCGCAAGTGCCCGCTGCCCCCACAGACAAGGATGCAAGCCATGCCGAAAAGTCCCCTGACCCAAGGCGCCCATCACATCGGGCTGACCGTTCCCGATCTCGCCCAGACCCGCGCCTTCTTCACCGACACGCTAGGCTTCGATCAGTTGGGAGAAGTCCCCGATTACCCCGCCGTTTTTCTCAGCGATGGCGCCACCATGATCACCCTTTGGCAGGCCGAAAAGCCGGAGACCGCGGCGGCCTTCGACCGTAAGAACGTGATTGGACTTCACCATGTTGCGCTCAAGGTCGAGGGCGCTGAGGCGCTGGACGAGCTGCACGGCGCGTTGAGGGCAGCAAAGGGCGTCGAGGTGGAGTTCGCGCCCGAGCCATTGGGCGGCGGACCGGCAAAGCATATGATGTGCGCGATTCCGGGCGGAATTCGCATGGAGTTCATCGCACCGGCCGCCTAAGCCGAACGTAATTGCGGGCGTACGAATTCTTATTCCGGAGCCAAAGCCATGGACGCCAATCTGCAGGACACGGAATCCCCATTTCACGCGGGCGAGCAGCAGGTGCAGGAGCGCCTCGGCGTTCGCGACATCGAAGACTGGGCCCGCAAGGTTGTGCGGGGCTACCTTCCCGACGCGCACCGCGCGTTTCACACCTCTCTGCCATTCCTAGTGGCCGCCGCCCGCGACGCCGAGGACCGGCCCTGGGTGACATTGCTGGTGGGCCAGGAAGGCTTCGTAAGTTCGCCCGATCCGCAGTCCCTGGTGATCGACGCCAAGCCCGCGCCCGGCGATGCGCTGGGGGGCGCCTTGGGCGCCGGCGCCGATATCGGAATTCTCGGTATTGAATTGGCGACGCGGCGGCGCAACCGGGTCAACGGCCGGATCGCAAGGAACGGTTCGAGCGCCCTGGTCTGCGCCGTGGACCAGACCTTTGGGAACTGCCCGCAATATATCCGCGAGCGCGAGTGGCACCGCGTCGAGGGTGAGACGGCGGGCAAGCCGGTTCGAGGGTCGACGCTCACCCAATCGCAAGGCGAATGGATCGGTGCGGCCGATACCTTCTTCATCGCCAGCGGCTACCGGGGCGAGGGCGAAGCCGCGAGCTTCGGCATGGATGCCTCACACCGCGGCGGTGAGCCGGGTTTCGTCGAGGTTGCGAGCGAAACCCGCCTGATATTCCCGGATTACGCGGGCAACAACCACTACAACACGATCGGCAATTTGAGCCTCGATGCCCGGGTAGGCCTGTTGTTTGTGGACTTCGAGACGGGCAGCTTGCTTCAGCTCACCGGGACAGCCACGATCGATTGGGATTCCGGTGAGATCGCGCGCTTCCCAGGCGCAAGGCGGCTGGTGGCGATCGATATCGAGGAAATCGTCGAATTGCCCAAGGCGGTGTCCTTGCGTTGGGACGCCAGCGCCGATTCGGTCCGGTCGCTCCGGCTGGTCGAAAAGATCCCGGAAAGCGACGACGTCACGTCGTTCGTATTTGAATCGCGGGATGGCGGCCCATTGCCCGTCTATGAGGCCGGCCAACATTTGCCGATCGAGCTGGAAATACCCGGCGTCGAGGAACCAGTGCGCCGCACCTATTCGCTCTCGGGCGGACCCAGCAGCGAGCGCTACCGCATCAGTGTCAAGCGCGAGCAGATGGGCCTCGCCTCGCGATTCTTGCACGATCTCGTCGAGACCGGCGCGATACTGGATACCAGGACGCCGGCCGGAGACTTCATGATGTCGTGCAGCGAATGCCCCGTCGCGCTCGTCAGCGCCGGCATCGGCGTGACGCCGATGGTGAGCATGCTGCATGCGCTCGCCGCGGAAGACGCCGAGCGCCCGGTCTGGTTCGTCCATGGCGCGCGCGACGGCGCACACCATCCGCTGGCAACTGAGGTTCGCGAATTGGTAGCGGGGCGGCCGGAATTTGGCAAGCACGTCGCCTATAGCAGACCGGGACCTGAGGACAGGTTGGGCGAAGATTACGATAGCGAAGGCCGGGTCGATGGCGCGTTGCTAGCCAACCTCGTCGATGACTCGGACGCGCATTATTTCCTATGCGGCCCCACCCGGTTCATGGCCGAGATACACACCGCGCTAGAGGCCCGAGGCGTGCCCGCCGAACATATCCATACCGAGACCTTCGGGCCGGTTGGCTAGGCGCCGGGCGCAGTCAGTTGGCTGGGCAGGAGTCCTTGCCGACCGCGGCCTTTGTCCGCTTGGCCTGGCTTCGAAAAACAATGCCGCGCGAGAGCCCCAGATATACGATTTCAATAACGTCGCCGCTCAAAATACGTCCGTGAATGATCCCCGATGAGCCCTCGGTCGGTGCGGGACCTACCTCGGCAACGGCGAACTCGACGACAGCGCCGGGCTGTGAGGTGACGACCAGGCCGCCCCGTTCGGGGTTCCAGTCCCCGCCATCCATGCGACGCCAGCATTGCTCGTAATAAAACAGGTTCGGGTCCTCGGTGGCGCGGATGGTCAAGTATTTCTCGACCTTCCAGATTTTCGATTTGTGGGCGATCAACGCCGCATACGTATCGTGATAGGTGCCGGCTAACTGGCGGGGGTCCGTATTCTGGGCGTCTGCACTACGTGCCGCCCCGAACCCGCAGATCAGGCACAACGCCAATATGGAGAGGCCCAAGACCAGGAGGTTGCTGTTGGGCGTTTTCGTTGATGTCATTGGCTGCCTCGGTTCAGGTTCGCAGGTCTGGGAGCGCTGCACTTCGATGCGGCCAAACTCGTTTGCCGCACGACGTTTCGCCAGCGCGGGGCTGGATGGCCGACTTCTACGACACCATGCTGGCTCCAGCAGGCCTAGGTCATCATCCGGTTGTAGAGGTCGAACATGATCCAGAGGCTTCCCCCCACCATGATGAAGATCAGAACGCTGGCGAACGCGATCGCGAAGAGATTCCAGCGCGGGGTCGATCTCGGATCCAGATGGAGAAAATAGCGCAGGTGAACCAGAATCTGGATGACGGCGGCCAGGGCGATGAGAAGCAGGGTTGTCAATCGCGGCAGTGCGTTGAACGCGACCAGCCCGAAGGAAAACAGCGTCAATATCACCGCGAGCGCGAAGCCGGTCAGGTAGAACCGCAGGCCGAACCGTTCATTGGGCGTTGTGGTTGCCATTTACAGAATTCCCGGAAGATAGACGACGGAGAAAATGGCCACCCAGATGATGTCCAGGAAATGCCAGAACAGGGCGAGGCGCGATACCCGCGAGACCACCGGGACACTCAAGCCCTTCACTACGACCTCGCTGGCCATGATCAGGATCCAGATCAGACCGAAGCTCACATGCAGGCCGTGCATGCCCACGATTGTGAAGAAGGCGGACAGAAACCCGCTTCGGTCCGGTCCGGCGCCCACCGCCACCATGCCGCTGAATTCGCGGAATTCCAGAGTGACGAATCCCAGCCCCAGCGCAACCGTCACAAACATCCAGGCCAGCAGGGCCCCGCGGTGGCCGGCTCTCATGGCGAGCGTCGCAAATCCGAAGGTGATGCTGCTGAAGAGAAGCAACATGGTCTCGGCAAAGGTATTGGAAAGGCTGAAAAGGTCCTTGCCTTCCGGTCCGCCGGCGACATTGGGCGCCATCACCGCGTAGGTGGCGAACAGCAAGGCAAACAGGATCGCATCGCCCATTAGAAACAGCCAGAATCCGAAAGCCCGTTCCTCGTAGGCCTCGGCCTCCGGCGGCTCAGATGCGCCGGGCGCGATTGCTAGGGAAGCATCGCTGCTCATGTCGGACTCTCCTGCAGCGAGCCCATCGCACCTCCCAGGGATTCTGTCGTCTGAGCTTTCAAGCCGCGCTCCAGCAGTTTGAACCGCTCGTCTTCGATTCTTTTGACTTCCTTGGCGGGCAAGCGATGCTCGGTGTCGTCGTCATAGGTGCGTACTATGAGCGCGAGGAATATGGCCGCGGCGCAAAGACCGGCCAGCCAGAAGATATGCCACACCATGGCGAAGCCGAGCACGAAGGCGACGGCACCTATGATCACGCCGATGCTGGAGTTCTTGGGCAGCAAGATATCTTGATACTTCTTCGGCCTCTTATAGGCGACGCCTCGCTGCTTCATGTCGAGAAAGGCCTCGCGGTCCCGAACCTCGGGTATCACTGCGAAATTATAGGGGGCCGGCGGCGATGACGTGAGCCATTCCAGCGTGTAGCCGTCCCAGGGGTCGCCGGTGAGGTCTCGCCTGTTGCGCCAATCCCTGGCGCTCACAATCAATTGCACGACCATAAGGATGATCCCGACCAAGATGACGAAAGCGCCCACCGCCGCAATGATGAGGTGGGGTTGCCACTCGGGAACGTCGTAATGCTGCATGCGCCGCGGCATGCCCATAAAGCCCAACACGTATAACGGCATGAAGGCCAGATAGAAGCCGATGGTCCAGCACCAGAAGGACCACTTGCCCCAGCGCTCATCGAGCTTGAAGCCGATCGCCTTGGGGAACCAGAACATGTAGCCAGCCAAGAAGCCGAACAGCACGCCTGGGATGATCATGTTGTGGAAATGCGCCACCAAAAACGTGCTGTTGTGCATCAGGTAGTCGGCGGGCGGTATCGCCAGCATGACGCCCGACATTCCGCCGATCGCGAAGGTCACGAGGAAGCCGATGGACCACAACATCGGCGAAGTGAAGCGAAGGCGCCCACGATACATGGTGAAGATCCAGTCATAGACCTTCACGCCGGTTGGGATGGCGATAATCATCGTGGCCACGCCGAAGAAGAAATTGACGTTGGCGCTCGATCCCATGGTGAAGAAATGATGCAGCCAAACGGTCGCCGATAGGATCCCGATCGACAGCGTGGCTATGACCAGCGACGTGTAGCCATAGAGCCGTTTGCCGGCGAATGTGGCGATCACTTCCGAGAAGACGCCGAAGGCGGGCAGCACCAGTATGTAGACCTCCGGATGGCCCCATATCCAGATCAGGTTTATGTAATTCATCATGTTGCCGCCCATGTCGTTGGTGAAGAAATGCATCCCAAACAGGCGGTCGAGTTCCAGCAGTCCGCAGGCGATGGTGAGGGCGGGAAAGGCAAAGATGATCACGATGCTGGCGGTCAGCACCGTCCAGGTGAAAAGGGGCATTTGCATCAATGTCATGCCCGGTGCGCGGCGCATCAAAATTGTGGTGACGAAGTTGATCCCGGTCATCGTGGTGCCGACGCCGCTTATAAGGAGCGCCCACACCCAGTAGTCGACGCCAACGTCCGGAGAGTATTCGATCCCCGAATAGGGCGGGTAGCCGGTCCAGCCTGCAGTCGAAAATTTGCCGATGACCAACGAGATCAAGATTAGCCCGGCACCGGCCGTAGTGAGCCACAGACTGACTGAGTTCATGAATGGAAAGGCGACGTCACGGCTGCCGATCTGCTGCGGCACGACGACATTGAAAAGCCCGCTCATAAACGGCATCGCCATGAAAAAGATCATGATGGTGCCGTGCGAGCTGAAGATCTGATCGAAGTGACCCGGCGGCAGGTAACCCTCCGAGTTCATGGCTATAGCCTGCTGGCTTCGCATCATCATCGCGTCGATGAAGCCGCGTATCAGCATGACCAATGCCACCGTCACATACATGATGCCGATGCGCTTGTGGTCGAGGCTGGTCAGCCATTCGCTCCACAAAACCCGCCACCACCCAAACCAAGTGATCACGCCCAGAACTGCCAATCCGGCGAGGACCGTGAAAAGCGCCCCGCTCATGGCGATCAAGCTGTAAAAGGGCAGAGCCTCGATTGTCAGTTTGCCCAGCATTTCTCAGTCTCCAAATTGGATTAGTCGGCAGCAGCTTGGTCGGGGGGCGCCTGCGTGCGGCTGTATTTGGCGAGAATCTTCATAAAAAGATCAGGCTCGACAGCTGAATAATAGGTGACCGGATGCCCCTTTGTGGGTTTGGCCAGAGCGCGATAGGTGTCCGCATCCAGTTCTTCGGATGACTGTCCGACCTTCGCGACCCAGGCGTCGAAATCTTCCTGCGACATGGCGATCGCCTCGAAGCGCTGGTCGGCAAAGCCCGCACCGCTATATTGCATGTTCCTGCCGACGAATTGCCCGGGGGCATCTGCCAGCAGGTGCAGTCGCGTTTCCATGCCCGCCATGGCGAATATCTGGCTGCCTAAGGTCGGAATGAAGAACGAATTCATCACAGTGTCCGAGGTGATCTTCAGGCTGAGCGGCGTTCCGCTCGGAAACACCAGCTGGTTGACCACGGCGATTTTCTGCTCTGGATAGATGAACAGCCACTTCCAATCCTGCGCCACCGCTTCGACTTCGAGCGGCGGGACCGATGAGGCAAGCGGCTTATAAGGATCAAGCCTGTGGGTGTTGTTCCAGGACAGGATGGCCAGCCCTATGACGATCAGGACCGGGACCGACCAAATGACAAAATCGAGGGGGCCGGAATAGGACCAAGTGGGATCGTAGCGCGCCTTCTTGTTCGAGGCCCGGTAGTGCCAGGAGAACCAGAACGCCAGTATAAAGACGGGGATGATCACGATCAGCATGACCGCGACGGCGTCATACATGAGATCGCGCTCCGCGATCGCAATGGGCCCCTTGGCATCGATGATGGGGGAGGTGAGCAGGCCGCATCCCGCACACAAATGGACGATCCCGAGCATCAAAGTCGTTCGTAATGATCGGACAGACGGGGCGATTTTCACGATCGGGTTCCTACCATCGGAGCGCATTGTCGGACTGCTTACATCCTAGGGCTGTGACGATCAAACATTTGATTTGCCTGCTATTTTGGCCTGGCGTTCCGGCTAGTCTCCATATTACGCGGTAGCTCTACCAAATAGTGGCGGCAGATTTTGCGATCGGCGAACCGGGAACGATCGTGTCCTTCTCCAGCCGGCGAGAGCGTCACCAAGTCTATGACGATGGCAGGATTCTCGACTTCCATCAACGGCTTAGGGTTGCTGTTGGAAGACGGCGGCCTTGGATTGGGAAAAATCCTGTGGTCCCTGGCGTGTGAGGCAACGTGCTAACAGGGTTTGATCGCGGGACACGGGGAAAGTTCGCGGTGGCCGCGATTGGCTGGGCATGGCGGATTGGGTTTTGCGGGTCGTTCCGCTAGACTCGCCCGCGGTCACGGGCCACGGAATTCAAGACAACATGGAAGGAATTGACGATGGGTAGGACGGCTATCTCGATGCTATTCGCGCTATTGCTCACCCTTGCCGCACCGGCACTTGCGGCCGACGACGCCAACAAAAAGCCGGCAAAGCCAACCGGGCCAGCGATCACCGGCGTTCCGAAGTCGTTGATTTATGCGGTCAAGATGGACGGGCCGAATAAGCACATCGCGCTTTCCATTTATTTGTTGGTCGAGAACGAGCCGATCATGGCGATTTTCGAGGGCTCCCCGTTGCATCCGAACCTCGATGCGATGGCCGCCGTCCAAGCCGAGATCAATGATGGCGACAACGAAACCATCACGATCAAGGGCGAATATTTCCAGGAGATCCCCAATGCGAGCTATCCAAACGGCGCTATCACAATCAAAGAGCTGACCGTGGGCAAGTTCCATTGGTCGGAGAAATATTTCCAATACAAGGGCTAGCACCGCCGAATCGCGAGACCTTAATGGGCGCGGGCATGGCTGGCTATTGGCTCTGGCTGTAGCCGTCGCTGAGCGTTTTCATGAAGGCGACCAGGGCTTGCTCCTCGACCTCAGTCAGCTTGAGATCGCCGAGTTCGTCCTTGTTCATGTTCTGCTTGACCTCCGCTTCGGGCCAGCAGTTCTGGGCGAGCGCCTCGGCCTCACTCGCCATTTGGTCGGGGCAGGCGGCCTTGGTGTCGCGGGTGTTGTAGAAATTGACTAGACCCTTGAGGGTCTTGAAGTAGCCGTTATGGGTGTAGGACTTCACAAATCCGGGGTCCGGGCGTTTGTCGACATTGCGCACGGTCGGCACCTTCTGCTTACCCTGCTGCGCGGCGGCCGCGCTCTTGTAGAACGGATCCTCGGCTAGCGGTCCGCCCAGCCCAATATCGACCCACTTTTCGCCATCCGGATTGAAGGCCTTTTGTCCATAGAACGGGTTCTCCCGATTCCGCGGCACGCCCAGATTGTCATAGGTGAAATCGGTGAAGAGCGGGGGTTCGCCATTGGGACCAGGCTCCATGATATGGCAGTCGGCGCACAGCCCCTTGTCCATGAACACCTCCATCCCGAGTTGTTCCTGGGCACTGAGCTTGGCCTTGCCGGCGAGATAAAAGTCGAACTTCGAGCTGTAGGGGTTTACTTCGGGAGACGCCAAATAGGCCGCGATCGACCGGGCGATTCGGTCGAAGGCGGCCATCGCTTTTTGCCGAGTCTCTTTTTCCAGCGGCAATGGCTCGTCGAGTTTCGAGCAGTCGGCGTCGATGTCCCGGTTCTTGGGCCAGTCGATCTTGCAGACTTCGCCGCCCCAAATATCGCTGGGCTTTACCCGATAGGTCTCGGGATCGTTCGGATTGCAGACCCGGTAGACCACGCACGCCGCATCGGGAAGCGCCATTTCCCTTGGATCTAGAAACGGATGCTGGGATTGATCCGCCGCCGGGTTTCCGAGCTTCTTGCCGGTCGCGCGTCCGTTGAAGAATAGACCCCCGATGAAGAGCGGCTCGCCATCTTCCATCTTGTGATAGAGCACCGGCGCTGGCGTCACATAGGATGCGGTTGGCGGTTTGACATTGCTGAAGCGCCCGAGAATCGAACCTTCGTAAACCGCGCCCCCGGCGTTGATGTCAGAGTTGGACCCGCTGAAACCGGCATCGGGCGCGTGACACTGCGCGCAGGATTGGTTGCGGTTGAAGGAAAGCTCGACGTCCGAAAAGATCGCCTTGCCGAGCTGCTGCTTGGGTGTCAGCGCGGCGGGTTTCTCGGTGGCTGCGGCGGATCCTGACAATCCAGCAAGGGCCGCGATCAGGGCGGCGACGAATGTGACCGCAAGCACACGCATGACCTAGCCGCCACTCCGTTCAATGTTTGCGTGGGCGTTTGCCTTCAGGCGTTGCGCGGACGGCTGGCCCGCCAAGCCTCATTTTAATGGCTGGCAATAAAGCTCGTAAAGCAAGGTCACCACCTGTTTGGCTTCATCGCTGCCGAGGGAATAATAGATGGTGCGGCCCTCTCGTCTGGCGTTGACGAGGCCGTCGAAGCGCAATCGTGCGAGCTGCTGCGAGACGCTGGGCTGACGCAGCCCCATGAGCTGCTCCAGTTCGCCGACCGAACGCTCCTCTTCCACGAGCAGACACAGGATCATCAACCGGGTCTCGTGGGCGAGCGCCTTCAACAAATCCCGTGCCGACCGGGCATGGCCGACCATATCCTCCATGTGCATTTCGTCGTCTTCGGGAATCTGCTCTAGCGTTGCCATGACGGTCTCTTCCTTCGTGATCAATCCGGTTTCATTCATGCAATTGCAAGGGCTCAAGGCTCGCGCTCACTGCGGGGTCGGGCAGCCGCTCCAACAACTGATCGAGCAAACCCCAAAAGAAGTCCTCGCCGCCATAACCAACGATTCGGCCGATTTCCTGACCATCGTCCACGAGGACAAAGGTAGGTGTATAGACCACAGCTCCAATCCGAGCGAATTCTTGGGGACGCTCAGCATGAATATCGATGTTCCGGATAGGAGCTTGCTGGCCCCGTTTGGTTTTCCCGTAAACTTGGCCGATTTCCTTGTCCCAAAGGGTGCACGCCTCACAGAAGGCCTGGCGGAACATCACCAGTTCCAGGGCGTTAGCCTTCGGCATCGGGCCTAAAGTGATAAAGACCGCCAGTGTCAGGGCGCCCAGGCGTTGGGACAAATGCCAGATATTCATGAACAAAATATAATCCTTTTTGAATATGTCGGCAATATCGGTGAATTGGTGGTGCGGCTCCCGCAGACAGATCCGTCGACAGCGGACCCTTCTTCAGCGGGAAAAATTCAAAAAAGCCTATATGATTATTGCATCGCAGATTTGCCACCAGTATTGTGAGGTAAGCAGGCGGCAAGGTGTTTGCCAGAATGGCAAGCGAGCAAAAAGCTCGCGGGCGAGCACGGCAGCTAGAATGGAGAGGCGGGCGCTAACGGCCATTGCCGCGGGCGCGGCGTCCTCCCAGATTTAGCCAAGGAGAGGTGTCCTCGGGCATCATTGGAGATTGCCGAATCCCCTGTGCCGCCCAGCGAGCGGCGGCGCATCCGGCAACGAGAAGGGGTAGGAGCAGCGAAATGACGAAATTGACACGACGCCAGTTCGTGATCGTTGGCGGCAGTGCGCTTGGCGTTGCCGCTTTCGGCTTCGGGCCCGCACAGGCCGAGAGCAACGGTTACGAGGAACTGGTAGCAAAATTCACAGGCGGCAAAGAGCCCGTAGACGGCAAGTTGACCCTCGAAATTCCCGAGATCGCGGAAAACGGGAACACCGTTCCTGTGACCATCAGCGTTGATAGCCCGATGACCGCGGACGACTACGTCAAACGAGTGATGATCGTCGCCGACGGCAACCCGAGTCCCACCGTGGGGACGTTCCACTTCACGCCGAGCCTGGGTAAGGCTGATGCCTCGACGCGGATCCGGCTGGCCAAGACTCAAAACGTTCACGCGGTCGCCGAAATGTCTGACGGGTCTCTTTACAAGACCAAGCGCGAGGTGAAGGTCACCATCGGCGGTTGCGGCGGTTAGAAGAACTGGAGAACGGACAATGGCAAGTGCAAAACCCCGGGTGAAGGTTCCCAAGGCCGCCAAGAAGGGCGAGGTCATCGAGGTCAAGACCCTAATCAGCCACAAGATGGAAACCGGCCTTCGCAAGGATAAGGCGACCGGCAAGGAAATTCCGCGGATGATCATCAACAAGTTCGTGGCGACCTTTAACGGTCAGCCGGTGTTTGAGGTCGACATGGAGCCTTCGATCTCGGCCAATCCTTATTTCAAGTTCAACTTCAAGGCTGAGGAATCGGGTGAGTTCGAGTTCACCTGGACGGACGACGAGGGCACCGTCTACACAGCCAAAAAGGAACTCACAGTCACCTGAAGCTGACCGGCCCGGAAAGTAGTGCCGGTTCGATGATCACCAGGCGTGAATTTGTCCAGGCGGCACTGGCCGCCGGCATGCTGACCGTGGCCGGCGGGCACGGCAGTTGGTCCAGGCTTGCCGCGCGCCAGGGCCTCAGCGAAAGCGCGATTCTCGACTTTGAGCCGCTCGGCAATGTGACGCTGATCCATATCAGCGATATTCATGCCCAGCTAAAGCCGATCTATTTCCGCGAGCCTTCAGTCAATATCGGCGTCGGCGAGGCGGCGGGCCGCCCGCCGCATCTGACCGGCGAGGCCTTTCTCAAGCATTATGATTTGGCCGCATCGACGCCGCAGGCCTATGCGCTCACTTTCGAGGACTTCGTGGCGCTCGCTCGGGCCTATGGACGGATGGGCGGTTTGGATCGCGTCGCTACCGTTCTGAAATCGATCCGTTCGGCGCGCGAGGGCAAGACGCTGTTCCTGGATGGCGGCGACACCTGGCAGGGGAGCTATACCGCAAACCAGACCAAGGGCGCCGACATGATCGCTGCCATGAACTCGCTCAAGCCTGACGCCATGACCGGGCATTGGGAGTTCACATATGGTGAGAAGCGGGTCCGGGAAGCGGTCGAGGCGCTTCCCTATCCCTTCCTTGGCGGCAATATCTTCGAGCGCGAGTGGGAAGAGCCCGCATTCCCATCGACTGCCACTTTCGAGCGCAGCGGCGTAAAGGTGGCGGTGATCGGCCAAGCCTTTCCCTACACACCGATCGCCAATCCGCGCTGGATGATCCCCGACTGGTCCTTCGGCATCCGGCAGAAAGTCATTCAAAGTAATGTGGACGCGGCCCGCAGGGATGGGGCGGCATTGGTGGTGCTGCTCTCGCACAATGGCTTCGACGTTGACCACAAGCTGGCGTCGAACGTCGAAGGCATCGACGTGATCCTCACTGGCCACACCCACGACGCCTTGCCCAAGCCGGTCAAGGTGGGCCGGACTCTCTTGATTGCATCGGGCTCCAACGGCAAATTCCTGTCGCGGCTGGACCTCGATGTGGGTTCGAGCGGGATCAAGGATTTCCGCTATCGGCTGATCCCGATCTTTTCCGATGCGATTTCGCCCGATCCTGACACCGCGCAACTCGTCGATCAACTCCGCGCGCCCTATGCCTCGGAGCTTGAACGGGTGGTGGGCCGGACCGATTCGCTACTCTACCGGCGGGGCAGCTTCAACGGCACCTTCGACGACCTGATCTGCCAGGCGCTGCTTGCCCAGCGGGACGCCGAAATTGCGCTTTCACCCGGTTTCCGTTGGGGACCGTCATTGTTGCCCGACCAGGAGATCACGGTCGAGGACATCCACGCTCAGACCGCGATCACTTACCCTTCGGCCTACCGCACCGAAATGACCGGGGCCCAGCTGAAGGATATCTTCGAAGACGTTGCGGACAACCTCTTCAACAAGGACCCCTATTACCAGCAGGGCGGCGACATGGTGCGGGTCGGCGGCCTGGGCTATGCGATCGACCCCACCGGCGATTTCGGCAGCCGGATCTCCGACATGACCTTGTTGCGGACGGGCGAGGCCATCGAACCTGCCAAGAAGTATGTCGTGGCCGGCTGGGCGAGCGTCAATCCGGAGGTCGAGGGGCCGCCGGTCTGGGACGTGGTGGAGGCGCATGTCGCCGACAAGAAGACGCTCACCGTTGCTCCCAACGAAACGATCAAGGTGATCGCGGGCCGTTAGGGCCCTCCAACTCCTAACGAATCTCTCTCCTTACGGAAATTCGCGAACCGGTTTGAACCTTTTGGCCGCCCGCCGCGACCAACAGGTGATTGGCGCTGTTTTCATTTGGCGCCCCGGTTCACGAGGGATGAGAGATGACCAAGACCCTAACTATCGCAAGCATAGGCCTTTTCGCCCTTGGGGCAGCGGCTCTTGCAGCACCCGTCCAGGCCAAAACGCCAGTCACCAGCGACTCCTTGATGGCCTATTGCCACGCGGAAAAAGAGCGCCGCGGGCTTGCGGCCTCCAGCGTCGAGAAGATCGTCGTGGCGGTGGATTACTGGGGCCAGCCGGATCTGCGGTGCTTGGTCTCGGCGCCCGAGAAGGACCGTTGGCTGACGGCCTTGCCCGCATCGGTTTGCCAAGAGGTCGCCGGCAACTCGCGGTGGTTCATGCGAGCTTACCGCGTCTATTGCGGCGCCCCGGAAGCTGAGGGCCAGACCATCAGCATGCCCCACGACCCCGAGCGTATCGCGGTTCCCCTCCGGAACCGGATGTAGGCGCTGCCCGGGCTGCGCGGCCCAAACCTGGAGGGAAAATCCGATGTTCAGGCATATCTATCTTCTGATCACTTTGGCCTTGCTGCTGTTCGCCATGGTTTGCTGGAGCCAAGACACCGCCGGCCAGATCGCAAGCGACCGGCGGATTCCCATTACCGCCCAGATCTTGGGTCTCGACGGCTAGGCGAAGGTGTGGGCCAGCTCGCCGACCAACACCGCCCTCCGCTCAAATGAACCTTTCTCTCTCCCGGCGCGACTAATCGCTGAGAGGGCCTCGAAGTGGTCGAGGCCCGAAGCGCCGATGGAGAGACAAATGTCGAGAATCATGCAGACCGCCATCCCCGCCGCGATCATCGCTTGCGTCTTCGTGTTGGCGGCGCCGGGCGAGAGCTGGGCCCAGTGCAACCAGGCGAATGGCGATTGCGAAGCGGCAGAGCTCGCAATCCAGATTGCCAAGAGCTGCGAGGAGCAGACGGCAAAGACAGGCGGCGGACGCGATCAAACGCAGGTCGACCGTCACGCAAAGATTGCCGAGGAATATGACCTGCAGGCCGAGAAGTGGGAGGAGCTCGCCGAAGCCGCGCACACGCCCCATCTCGAGCACGCTTACCGCAACGAAGCCAGGGGCCTGCGGGCGCTAGCTGATGCCGAGCGCGAAAAGTTGATGGTCCATGTGGCGGCGGCGGACGCGCTGTTGGCCGACTGCGATCAGCAGGTGGCGTCGCTGAATCAAGTGGAGGAGGCGGGCATCGATGAAAACGCGAGCCCGGCCAAGGTCACGCAGGATGCTCAGCCGACCCCGCCTAAGGCTTCACCAAAGAAAAAACGCGCCAAGGCCGTCAAACCAACGAAGAAAAAGCGCGCCAAGGCCGTCAACCGAACGAAGAAAAAGGTCGTGGTACGCAAGCGCTCACGCGGCAAGCGGGTTCGATTGGTGCGCCGCGCCAGGCCTAGGGTCGTGATCGGTGTCGGAATCGGCTTTGGCGGAATCGGGATTGGGTTCTAGAAGGCGGCCATAACGCTTAGTCGCAATTCCACAGGAAAGCAGCCCGGCCACTGGTTGGCCGGGCCTTCCTATTCTGCTTGATCCAAGGTGACTTGGTTGGCGCTAGTCGCACTTATTGCCAAGGGTGACGATGCAGCCGACGCCCTTGCCGGTTTCCTTGACGACAGTGCCTCCGCCTTTGACGACACCCTTGCCGACTTCACCGGCGCCCTTCACGACGCCCGTACCAACTTCGCCGGCACCCTTCACGACGCCCACGCCGACTTCGCCAGTGCCCTTGGCAACGCCCGTGACGGCACCGACCGGACCTTCGCTTACGCCTTTACCAACTTCTCCGGCGCCCTTGGCAACGCCGCCGCCAACTTGGCCGACACCTTTGCCAACGCCCTTACCGGTCTCCACGACGCCGCCAACCGCGCCACCGCCGACTTCACCTGCGCCTTTGACGACGCCCGTAGCCGTGGTCGCGGTGCCTTTCACTGCGCCCTCGACAGGCTTTACCTCTTGAGCGTTGACGGCGAAGGAAAACGCGGCAATGGCCGCTGCAGTTACAATCGAAACGGAATAACGCATCTCATAATCCTCTCGAGCAGCCTAATCTGAGGGGTCAACCAATTCTGAGTCTGGTGAGATGATCTAGAACTGTATTTGGCCCGCAATGGGGCGAGCGATGAAGATCCGGCCGCCGTGATGGCATGCGCGCAGTTGCGCGGCAATCGGGCATCAAGACCGACTGAAGAGGCCCCAGCGATCAGTTCGCCGGGTCCTTTTGATTCGCTTGTCCGACGGTCACCTGATCGCCGCCGACCGCCCGATAGACGTTGAGCAGGCCATGGCCGAAGGCAGGGTCCTTGCCATCCTCACCGAGATCCTGCGCGGTTCCAGCGATCCGGTCGAAGGCGTCCTGAGACGTCATGTCTGGCGAGCTTTGCATGACTAATGCCACCGAACCGCTGACATAGGCAGCCGCCATCGATGTGCCCGATGTGACGCCGTAGCCCTTCTTGCCCGCAGCCGCCAGGATGTCGACGCCGGGTGCCGCGATCGCAACGTAGTCGCCTCGGTTCGCTTCCTTGTAGAGCCGGTCCTTGGCATCGGTCGCGGTGGCCGCGATTACCTTCTCGTAGGCGCCGGGATAGGCGGGTGGGGCCTTGGGGCCCTTATTGCCGGCGGCACCCACAAGCACGACGCCGCGCTCGGCAGCGGCGTCCAAGGCCGCTTGCAGCAAGGGATCGCGCGGTCCAGCGAAGCTGAGATTTAGCACCTTGGCCTTCTTGGTGACCGCCCAGTCGATGCCTCGCAACAAATCATAGGTGTTGCCCAGCGTGCGGCCATACTTGCCGTTGGGCGCAAAGGCCTTGACCGAGAGCAGCATGGCTTGGGGCGCGACGCTGGTCATGCCTTCGCGCGCGGCGATGATGCTGGCGACCGCCGTGCCGTGGGTGTCGGTGGAGCCCTTCTTGGTTTCTACAGCTTCGAATTCCTCCAACACGGCGCCCTTCAGGGCCGGATGCCTGGCATCCACGCCGCTGTCGATCACCGCCACCAGGATGCCCGCGCCGCGATTGGTGCGGTGAACCTCGGGAACGCCGAGCTTGGCAACCGCGTATTGCACCTTTTCATCCGCGCTGGTGGCGTAGAGATAGTTGGGCTGAAGGTCCACCCGGGGATCATTCGAAATCTGCAAAGTGCGCTCGGCCGATACGCCGCTTGGTAGTTGTGCTCGGACGATGCGTTGATTGAGCAGCGCGATGGTGGCATTGGAGATTGGTGTCAGGCCATATTCCAGCACGAATTGATTGATCGCCGCGTCGGTAGTGTCGGGCGCGAAAACCAGCAGAATCTCACCCTGCACGAAATCGGGTACTGCGGCGGGCGCAGGTGCCGCGCGCTTGGTCGGAGCCTTCTTTTTGGCCGTCTTCTTGGTTGTCTTCTTAGGCTTGGCCGCTTTTTTCTTGGTCACCTTCTTCTTCGCAGGCGGTTTGGCGATCCTCTTCTTCTTTTTTTTATTTCTTTCGGCGGCCTTGGCAGCCTCATTCAAAATTACCGCCGTGCCGATACCGATGCCAATGCCGACCGCAGCGCCACCCACACCGCCTCCACCTCCGCGGGACCCGCTTCCACCGCCCCTGCCCATGCCTCCCTCATACCCCTGGGCTCGGGCATTCGATGACATTGCGAGGCCAACCAGAAATAGAAATCCTACGGCAACAGACAAGAACCGGATGGTGGTGGAATAGAACTTTGAGGGGGCTTTGGTCATAGCTCCGTCTCCTAGCGGAATGCGGGCTGCATCAAGTCTACGGCAATTAGGGTCTCGGGCATAGTCGAGCAGCCGCGAGTCAGGCCTGTCTCGCTAGTTGGAGATTGCGACATAGCGAATAATATTGGTTCGCCGCTTCAGGCCTGCAACGACATTTTCGACTGCGGCGTCGGTGAGCTCGGTCTCCGAGATCCGAACTTCGAACAGGCCACCCGGTTTGGGCCCGCTCACAATAGTGCCCTCGATATCTTCCAGCAGACCGGTGATCTGCGCCGCGGTGGCGCCCTCGGCGAAGGCAATCAGCAGCCTTGTGCCCGTTGCCGGCGCCACCTCAGTGGGCCCCGAAGCGGTTTCATAAGACGCCGGTCCGTCGTCCCGCACCAGTGATCCGATCACCACCGCTTGGGCGACGATGACGATGGCGGCTGCCGCGGCGGCGGCTTTCAGGGCGGGCGTGTCGAAGACGGTGAGCCAACCGGCCAGTGTCTCCATCAGGCCCGGCCTTTGGGCGCGGGCAATTGCCGGACCGTCGGTCTCTTCAATCTGGGTCAGCAGCTTGTCGAGCGCGCCCGCGGGCATGGTGCCCAGCGCCTCGTTGACCGCAACTGCTTCGTCCTGCTCTTCGCGGATCAGCTCGAGCTGCTGGGCGGTTTCGGGATGATCGGCGAGATAGCGTTCGACGCGGACGCGGTCGTCATCGGAAAGCGTGCCGGTGACGTACCACGGCAGCAGCATCTCGATCTCGTCGCGCTCAGCGCTTCTTCCAGTGCCATTCTCGCTCATTACGGCCATCCTCTGTCCACGCCGGCCTCGGCCATCAGCTCCGATAGCTTCTTGCGGGCATGGAACATCCGCGTCTTCACGGTGTTTTCCGGTATCCCAACGATATCGCTCACTTCCTTGATCGATTTGTCGTGGTAGTAGACCAGGTCGACCACCTCCCGATGATCGGCCGAGAGCCGCGCGAGACAGGCGCGAATTAGCGCCGCCTTGTCGCCCTTTTGGGCTGCGACCTCTGGCGTATCGGCTTGGTCTTCGATCAACATCGCTGCATCTTCATCCAATTCGGCTTCCGAGCGTTTTCGCAGCAGGCTCACGGCCTTGTTGCGCGCTATCGCAAACATCCAAGTCGAAGGCGAAGACCGGCTCTCAAACCGATCGGCGGTTCGCCAAATTTCCAAAAACGTCTCGTTCGTTAGCTCCTCGGCCACTGCTTCATTTCTCACCAGCCTCACAAGGAAGCGGAACAGCCGAACCTGATAGCGGCCATACAGCACCTCGATGGCGACGCGGTCCTTCGAAGCGACACGGGCGATCAGCTCAACGTCGCTATTGCCGTTCGCGGATGCCATCCGGCCACCAAACGCTATTTCCAGTCCATTGGTCGCCCGAGAGCCCAAAAAGGTTCAATGGATACGCATTTTGTTCGCGAATCCCTCTGACGATCTCCTCAAGGCTAATTCATTGATCGGCCATCCGCCAGGGCGCGGTGACCGACGCAAAACTTTAAGTCATTGATTAAATTTAATTTTCTTCACGAAATCAGCAGGCTGAGTGGGGAGAAAAACTTTTTTGCTGAACCGGTGAACCTTTTCTGCCGCCGCCGCGACCAATGGGTATTGGCGCCAGGGAAGGTCGGCGCTTCGGGATTAGATGGAGGCAACAATGATCTGGATTTCTCTTATCGCATTCGTAGCGGTTCATATTCGTGCCAACCGGAAGACCAGTACGAAGCCACAGACGACAAAGAAGGTTGTTTTTCTGATGCTTGCCACAGCCGCTCTTCTCAGTTTCAACAACACGCAGGCAGAGGCCAACGCACTAGCGGGCGATAGGTTGAGCGAAACCATCGGCGGGCACACCGTCGTCATGCAGACCATGGGCGCCTCGCTCCCCGTCGCCTACCGGGCCAATGGCACCATGTCGGGCCGCATGCAGTCCTACGTCGCGGCGATGGCGGGCGAAAGCACGCTGAACGACAGCGGCAAATGGTGGATCAAGGGAGCCATGCTCTGCCAGCGCTGGAGGCATTGGCTGGACGGCAATACCTACTGCTTCTCGCTGAAGCAAAGCGGCTCGACGATCCATTGGACCAGCACCAGCGGCCACCGCGGAACCGCACGGATCAGCCACTGACAACGAATTTGGAGTTGAAGCCTCTCTATGGGTTTAGACCTCCCGCAAAGCCTCCATCCCACAACCCTTGCCGCTTAAGCAGCGGATGGAGAGGCACCCGGACCCCGGACATCCCCGAAATGTCCGGGGTCCATCTATTTTGTGCGCGTCCTACCGGCGCATGTTCCCGCGCGGGGCGTCACGGCGAATGCGGGGCCGGGGCGCTGGACGGGGAATGGCTCGGGGTTGGGGACTGCGGCGCCACACCCGGCGTGGAGCACTGCCCGGCGCCCGGGGCCTGATCGCGGGCTGCCGGCCCGCACGATTGGGACCGTTATCGAGCCTATTGCGGCGTTGTAGGCGGTGCCTGCTGGGGCGCACCCGCCGGGGCGCGAATACGCCACGGGGGTTGACGCTGCCATCCATGATGACCCGCTCGCCCGGTGTGATCCTTGTGCCTTGGGGAAGCCGCGACACCGGCACGCCGTCGAGCACAAATTCGCCGCCCCGGCCTGGACGCGCATAGCCCTGAAGCGAGAGCCGATTGACGCGACCGCCGAAGGGCCGGGCAGGGGCCACATCGAACCGCCTCGCCCGCAGCCGGCCATCCGCCGGAATCCCAATAACGCGAAGATCCCGCCCAACCGCGAGCCCCTCGGGGCGCTGGTCGGCGGGAGCGGCTATCCGGAGGCCATTCATGGTGAATCCATTCTCGTCGATCTCGCTCACGGTTCCCCTAAGCAGGGCCGGATCCCCGGGCTGGGCCCGATCGATGCGGGAAGCTGTGATCACGCCGTTATCGCGGCGGAACCCGCTGACATCGATGCTGTCCCCGACGGCAAGTTGCGAGACGTCGGTTGCGGGATCGATGGCGGTCATGTCGACTTGCTGGCCCAGCACGACGACCCTGTTGGATTCTCGATCGATGCTCTCGACCGGTCCCGCCACCTGATACCGCACCGCAATGCTGCGAGCCGTGAGCTGCGTACCCCCGCCATCGCCATTGGCTTCGACCGCGACGACTTGACCGACCTTCAGCGCATCCGCGCCGGCGGTTCCCTCCTTGTAGCCAATCGCAATATCGTCCGGATAATCGATCTCGTAGCCGTTCACGAAGATGCTGCCAAATGCGGTGATGGTGCCCACGATCCCCGTCCCACCAATGCCTGGCCCGCCGGCATAGTCCCCCGTTCCACCGATGCCCGGGCCATCGCCGGCGATCTGGCCGGTGCCGCCAATACCGGAATCGTCCCTGCCACTTTGGCCGATGGGCTGAGCAGGTGGAGGCTTCTTGGCGGGAAGGCTTGGGGAGGCGGGCTGGGCGGTCAGGTTTGTCGCGCAGCAGAGCGCGAGCAGGACGGCCAGCATCAATGAGATCCATGCGCTCGTCCACTTGCTCTTCAGGAAGGCTGTGGCGGACCCCGACATTTGTCAGTCCCCATCCTCGTCGGGAGATTCCTCGCCCGAGAAGAAAAACACACCGAAGGTCATGCGTTGCCCGGCGTCAGCCGCCTTCTTGTCCCGCTCGGCGAGTTCAAAGGCCTTGCGGTTGACCTCGAGCAACGCCTCCGAGCCCGCTTCCCGCGCGAAGTCGGAGAGCTCGCGGACAGACTCGATCGTGAGGCCGTCGTAATAGACCGCGCGCTCTAGCATCGGCGGATCGCCACCGAGCAGATTGTGTCCGCCGGCCGCGATGTGGTCGCGCAGATTGCGCCCGAAATAGAAGGCTAGATCGGCGAAGTCTTCGCGGGGAACGAATGCCTCGGAATTCAGATGAACCTGGTCCTGGTCGTCGAGGCGAACCAGCTCCAGCCGCAGCCATTCGTCGAGCACGGCGCGCGAGCGGATGTCCTTGGAGACGCTGTCGACCAGGGCCTCGAAGGATGGCCCGCCGTCGGTGGCCTTGAGGCGGGGCAGCGGGCGTGGCCGGCCCCGCTCGTCCAGGTAATCGGGGGCGCCGGTCCACAGCGCGATCATATGGGCGTTGCGCGACACCACGGGCGAGGCGTGTTGGGCGGTGCGCTGGCGTTGCCGCAGCGCCTTGATGTCCTTGCGGTGGATCCCGGTCAGCAGGTTGATGCGGCTGTCGGTCTGCGCTTTACCCTCGAGAACGAATTCGGCCTCAGCGACGTCGACATAGACCTCCTTCAACAACCGCGAGAGCGCCGGGAAGGTGAAGCCCTGGGCGATCAGAACCCGTACCAGCGGCCGCAGAAGCCGGGACACCGCTAACACCAATGCCGGGTGGGTTTCGCCAGGCCGCATCGAGTTTCTACCTCCTGCATCGTTCGAACTCGCCAGCATCGTCCGCCAACGTGACCGCGATGCCGGTCATGCGGGCCAGGTCCGCAAACGAATCGGCCATGGCCCTTGTGGGAAGTTCTCACATGGAAACTAGTCCAATTCAAATCTCAGAAAAATACTTGACATGGGAAAATTTCCCACATAGCTTCTGAGGTCGTGGGAAAAATTCCCACAATCATTGTTTGTCTCCGTCGACTCTGAATTGGATTGGGCGACGGAGCTGCAGGGAGAGGGAGAATTGACGATGAGACGGGATCAAAACGCCGAACCCACCAAACCGATCTTGATAATCCTAGCGCTGACTGCGGGCCTATTGATTGGAACCAGCGGTTTTGCGCGGGCGCAAGACAGCGACAGCAATCCGCCTGGCCCAAGGGGTGGAGCCGGAACTAATTGGGAGAATCCTCCAGGGCCACGGGGCGGCCCCGGCACTTCGCTCGATGCCAGACCTTGGGTGCTCGATCCCGATAACAATCCGCCCGGACCGCGCGGTGGCCGGGGCACCAATTGGGAGAATCCCCCGGGTCCTCGCGGCGGCCCAGGTGCCTCGCCCGATCCCAAGCGCTGGGTGCGCGATCGCGACAACAACCCGCCAGGGCCTCGCGGGGGGCCTGGAACCAATTGGGAAAATCCTCCGGGACCGCGTGGCGGGCCAGGTGCATCTCCCGATCCCAAACGGTGGGTCCACGATCCCGATAACAATCCGCCGGGACCCCGGGGGGGACGTGGAACCAACTGGGAGAATCCTCCGGGACCGCGTGGCGGGCCAGGAGCCTCGCCTGATCCCAAGCGATGGGCGCGCGACCGCGACAACAATCCGCCGGGACGAATTGGTGGGCCCGGCACCAATTGGGAGAATCCCCCAGGTCGCCGTGGCGGCCCAGGTGCATCGCCCGACCGCAGGCGCTGGACCAAGGATAATGTTCGAAAGAGCGTGCGTCAGCGTAACCGGATCCGCCGGCATCGCACAGGTGGCCGACGTTAATCCTCGTACCCCCCGCGACGTTGACGCCAAGGCCCGGCGAAGGCTCAATGCCCTCGCCGGGTTTTTTCTATAATCTCCGCCAAATCGCCGGCTCGCCCATAGGCGGACGGATAAGACTCGTGAACTCGGCCGCCTGTCGCCTAGTGTAGGCGCACATGGCGGCCCGGTCTCGACGGCAGTGGTCGTGCGGGCCAATGGGAGACAAGAAAATCAATGATCAAGGTCATTGCAACGCTTCATCGAAAGCCCGGAATGAGCGACGACGAGTTTCTCGGATATTGGAAAGACGTTCATGTTCCGCTGGTGGCCCGACTCCCAAACCTCATCGGCTACGTCATCAATCCCCTGCTGGACACGATGGATGACGCGCGGCCCTATGACGGAGTGGCCGAATTATGGTTTGAGAGCAGGGAGCGTTTCGAAGATGCCATGGCGTCGCCGGAGCGGGTTGCGGCCCGCGCGGACCTTGAGAAATTTACGGATCTGACGCGCATGACTCGCGCCATCGTCGATGAGGAGCGAATACTGTGAGTCTGGATGAGGCCGTGGTCGGCTTTGAAGAAGTAGCGGGCGAGCACGCAAGACGCCCGCGGGCCTCGTCCGTGGCCTCCGGCAAGAGCGGGCGTTACGACAGCCTGATCCAATTGGGGCAGGACGACGCGCCCGAGCGCGAGGACTACGCGCCCAATGAAACCGCCGACAAGGGAGAGGTCTTCGATGCGGCGGCCTACCGCGCCCTCGAACTCGATGACCTTCTTAAATGCCTGGACACCGCCAAGCTCGCGCTCGGACAATGCGCGCTACAGCGCAGCCTCACCTCGCCATCGACCGATCCCGCTGGCGTTCGTGCGCGCCAGGAGGCGCTGCTCGAGATCGAGGGCTCGCCCGAATTGCGCGAGCGGCTGCAGTACCTGGTCGATTCCTGCGCTCGGGGCGAGCAGGCGGTCTTCGACCTGATATGGGCCGAATTCAATGGGCCGTTGGGCCTTAGCAGCCAAGGCAAGCGCCCGCGCGAAGGCTTTGGATATGAGGCTTTCAAATCGACCCGCCGCGTCTTCGACCGGCTGGTCGCCTTCGCAGGCGGGACACCTCGCAAGAGCAGCGGTCCGCTCGGTAAGCTGATCGGCTCAATCTTTCCCCTCGCTCCGAGCGAGCCTCGCGGAGACACGCCGGTCCGAAGTTCATTCCTGAAGGGCCTGTTCGAGGATCTTCGGCGGCTGCGCGACAGCCGGTCTTATCGTCTGCTGGCACACGGAATAGTCACCGAATCCGGGCCCAAGACCCGGGACGAAATGCCCTGGTACGCGCTGGGCTACCGGTTCAGGCCGACATTCTTCAAGCCACTGCTGATTCTGACGTTGATTGTGGTGGGCGCCATCGGCGTCGAGTATTACAGCAGTGTCTACGGACAGGCCAGTCACCAGACCGTCCTCCCGCTGATGGGGCTTTTCGCGTTTTCCGCGGTTCTACCGCTGCTGGCGATCTACTTCTTCCTAGTGGGTACCGCCGAGCGCGACAGCTTCATGAAACCGGTAGGAGAAGCGATAGGATCGGATCCAGTTGCACTCCGGGCGCTCGATGCCCTTGGCGAAATCGATGCGCTGCTCGCGCTTGCCCGGTTTCGCGACCGCTTTCCGGCCGAAACCTGCATGCCAGAGATACTGGTCGAAAAGCGTCACAGCCTGAAAATCAAAGGTGTTCGAAATCCGGTGATCACCCTCGACGAGCCCGCTTATGTGGCCAATGACGGGGAATTCGACAAGGCGCGGATCAGCTTCATCACCGGCCCCAATAGCGGCGGCAAGACGGCGCTATGCAAGACGGTTTTGCAGTGCCAGGCACTGGCTCAAATGGGCAGCTTCGTGCCGGCAGCGGAGGCGGCCATGTCGCCGGCCGACCGGATCTTCTACCAAATCCCCCAACCCGGCCAGCTCGAACGGCACGAGGGCCGTTTTGCAACTGAGCTCTCTCGCACCCGGGATATTTTCTTCGCCTGCAGCCCAATGAGCCTCACCGTGCTCGATGAACCCTTCGAGGGCACTAGCTTCGAGGAACGCTTGTCGGTCTCGCGCCAGGTGCTTGATGGCTTCATCAAACTTGGCTCCAGCACCATTTTCATCACCCATAACCATGCACTGGCCAGGAGCTACCGGAAAAAGGGCGGCAGCAAATCCCAGTTTCTGATGACCGATTTCGACGGCGACCGCGCCACCTACCGTTTCAAGAAGGGTATCGCGAGCCATAGCCACGCCGAATCCGTTGCCAGGGAGATCGGGTTCGGCAAGGAAGACATCGATAAGCGCTTTGAGAATCGGGATTGAGGATCAAACCCCGGTGCCTGATGCGCAAGGCCGCGGCGGCTACGCATTGGTCGGCGCTAGGCTGACTACGGTAAGGCAAACGCCGTTAGTGCGCCGGCGGCCGTCGTCAATGCGATCCTCGATGCCATTAGTGATTACGGCGTTGACCATTTGGACATGACGGCGACACCTGAGAAGCTCTGGCGCGCCATTCAGTCCGCGGCTCCGGCCGAAGCTGCCGAATGGAGCGTGAGGAGATAACCGATGTACAATTTTGATTATGTGCGCCCCTCCAGCATAGACGATGCGGTGCAGGCGCTGGGCGGGGTGTTTGTTGCCCACACGATGCAGGGTGTACGGATTGCAGTAACGGGCGCCGGCGAAAACGGCGTGTTCCGCTTGCCGGATCTGGAGGAGGCGCTGTCACAGTCCTTTACGGGTGAGGCGGTGGCGAACGCGTCGATTCCCGCCGACGGCCTGACCAGTGATATGCATGGCAGTGCGGAGTATAGTGCGGCACTCATTGTGGCGATGGCCGAGGAGGCGGTCGCGGCGGCCGGCTAAGACGCCAGCCGACAAACGTCCAGGCGGGGTCCAGAGTCCATTGGATGCCGGCCCCGGTCACCTGCGAATTGGAAGGTGAATGGCCTTACTACCGAAAAGTGTGAGCGAGACCCGAGACTTACTCGCCGACGGCCGCTATCTCGCGGGCGAAGCCCTGGCAACCTCGGTGTTCCTGGCGCTCAAGCTGCAACGCCCGCTGTTCCTGGAGGGCGAGGCCGGTGTCGGCAAGACTGAGATCGGCAAGGTGCTGGCCGAAGTGCTGCAACGGCCGCTGGTCCGGCTGCAGTGCTACGAGGGGTTGGATTTGGCCTCCGCCGCCTATGAGTGGAACTACAGCCGTCAGTTGCTGCACATCCGCTCCGCGGAAGCCGCCGGTGAAAACGCGGACCTTGCGAGCATCGAGCGCGATATCTATTCGGAGCCCTATCTGCTGAAGCGGCCACTGCTGCAGGCCCTCGAACTCTCGAGCGAAGGCGAAGCGCCGGTGCTGCTGGTGGACGAACTGGATCGCTCGGACGAGCCGTTTGAAGCGTTTCTGTTGGAACTCCTCGCCGATTACCAGCTAACCATTCCCGAGCTCGGCACGATTCGGGCCTCGGAAGCGCCGATCACCATTCTGACGTCTAACCGGACCCGCGAGGTTCACGACGCGGTGCGCCGTCGCTGCTTCTATCACTGGATCGATTTTCCCGGAGCCGCGCGGGAAAAAGCGATTCTGGCGCTCAAGGTGCCCGAGGCGCCGGGCGAGCTTACCCGGCAGTTGGTAGCCTTCGTTCAATCGCTGCGTCAGCTGGATCTCTACAAGAATCCAGGCATCGCTGAGACGATCAACTGGGCGCAGGCGCTAACCTCGCTCGACTGTATCGCGCTGGACCCCGAAGCAGTCGACACCACGCTCGGCACGCTGCTGAAATATCAGGACGATATCTCGCGCATCCGGGGCAGCGAGGCCGCCCTGTTGCTGGAGAAACTGAAGAGTGAGACGCGGGAGGCAGCTCCGGCGAGCGATGCAGCCATATGACCGACCAGCCTTTTGACGCAGAAGAACGCTTAAGCGATGCCAATTTGATCGCGTCGCGGGTCGATGGCGGGCACATTCGAGACAATATCCTGTTCTTTGCCCGGCTGCTGCGGGCCGCGGGCCTTCCGATCGGTCCGCAAAAGACCGTGCTTGCAACCCAGGCGGTGATGGCGGCGGGGATCGAGAGCCCCAACGTGCTCTATTGGACCCTGCATTCGTGCTTTGTGACGCAACCGAGCCAGCACGACATTTTCGATCAGGCGTTTCATCTGTTTTGGCGGGATCCCGGATATCTCGAAAAAATGCTCTCGGTGTTGGTGCCCGATGCACCGGGCAGCGCTGAGCGCCAGAACGAGCGCGAGCTTTCGCGCCGGCTGCGCGAGCATCTGATCGGCACTCGTCGGACGCAGGACTTGGGCGATGAGGGCTTGATCCAAGCAGATGCGCGCGAGACCTGGAGCGGCAAGGAAGTCCTGCGCGAAAAGGACTTCGAGCAGATGGCGGCTGACGAGCTGAAGCTGGCTCGGGACATGATCCAGCGAATGACGCTGATACTCGAGGAAATTCGCACCAGGCGGTACGCACCAGCCCCGCGGGGCGGGCGCTTGGATCCGCGCCGGATCTTGCGGGACATGAGCTCAAAGGGTCCCGAGTTCCTGATGCCCCGCTTTAAGGAGCGCACCACCAAATTCCCGACACTGGTCATTCTCTGCGATATCTCGGGCTCGATGGACGGCTATGCCCGCATGCTCCTGCATTTCCTTTATGCCATCACCAATGAGCGCGACCGCGTGCATACCTTTCTGTTTGGCACCAGGCTCACAAACGTGACGCGGGCCTTGAAGAACAAGGATCCTGATGTCGCGATTGCCAAGGTCTGCAACGATGTCGTGGATTGGTCGGGCGGCACACGGATCGGTCAGGCGCTGGTCGATTTCAATCGCCACTGGGCGCGGCGCGTGTTGGGCCAGAACGCGACCATTCTGCTCTTCACCGACGGGCTTGACCGCGAACGGGGCGATGGCCTGGACCAGGCGGCACGGCGGCTGCGGGCATCTTGCCGCCGCTTCATTTGGCTCAATCCTCTGATGCGTTTCGACAGATATTCGCCCGTGGTGGCGGGTGCCCGAATTCTCGCCCGCCATGTGAATGAAATCAGGGCCTGCCACAACCTAGCAAGCTTGCAGGATCTGGCTGAGGTGTTGTCGGCCAATGGCGGTAGTTCGGCCAGCGTACCGGTCGAAGGCGGCATGGTGGGGACGTTTGAAAGGAGCAATCATGGCATCCGCGGATAGCTCAATTCTGACCGAGGCAACGGGCTGGTTGGATCAGGGGCGCCAAGTGGCCCTTGCAACTGTCGTCCAGACCTGGGGTTCGGCGCCCCAGCCGGTTGGCAGCCAACTCCTGATCGACGCCGAGGGCAATTTTCTGGGCTCGGTGTCTGGAGGCTGCGTCGAGGGTGCAGTAATCGCCGAGGCCGTCGACGTGATGGAGAGTGGCGAACCGAAGCTGCTCGAGTTCGGCGTGGAGGACGAAACCGCCTGGCAGGTAGGACTGGCCTGTGGTGGAACGATTCGGGTCTATGTGGAGCCGTTGACGGCAAAGTGAGACGGTTGCCATGCGTAAGGAAGTGATCGATCAGCTCCTGGCGGACCGGGAAGTGCGACAGCCCGCGGCCGTTCTCACTTGGCTGGAGAGTGGCGATCAGAAGCTGATTCACCCGGACGACGCATTGAGCATGCCAGACCTGGCCGACGCGTTGGTCCAAGCCTTTCGACTGGACAAAAGCCAGACGGTGGCCGGGCCCGATGGCGAGATTTTCATCAATATCTACAATCCGCCGCTCCGCATGGTGATCGTGGGTGCGGTCCATACCGCCCAATTCTTGGCGCCGATGGCGGAGATGGCGGGCTACGACGTTACGATCGTCGACCCCCGCAGTGCGTTTGCCTCCGAGGAACGTTTTCCTGGCGTCAAGCTCGTGGCGGAATGGCCCGACCAGGCCCTACCCGAAATTGGGCTCGACACGCGAACCGCCTTCTTGGCGCTTACCCATGATCCCAAGATCGACGATCCCGCGCTCACCTTCGCGCTGGATTCAGATGCGTTTTACCTCGGCGCGCTGGGCAGCAAACGGACCCACGCCAAGCGTCGCGACCGCTTGGTCGAGCAGGGCGTCGCCGAGGACGCCATCGCTCGGATTCACGCGCCGATCGGCCTCAACATTGGCGCCGTAGGCCCTGTTGAAATCGCGATGTCGATCATGGGCGAAGTGACCGCTGTACTGCGCGGCCGCGACGGGAGCGTCTAATGCAGTTCGGCATGATCCCAGTGCAGGATGCCGAGGGCGCGATTCTGGCCCACTCGGTAAGAACGCCCTCCGGTGCGCTCAAAAAAGGACGCGTGCTCTCGGGCGAGGACCTTGCGCGTCTGGGCGAAGCAGGCATCGAGGAAGTGATGGCCGCGCGCTTCGAAGCGGGCGATGTCCCGGAAGACGAGGCGGCCGGCCGGACCGCGCGCGCTGCCGCCGGCGAAAACATTGAATTGGCCGCGCCCTTTACCGGCCGCGCGAACCTGTTCGCCAAAGCCCATGGATTGGCCGTCATCGACCAGGCCAAGCTGCTGGAACTCAACCGATTGCATGAAGGTTTGACGATCGCCACGGTGGGAGCCTTTGAGAAGGTCACACCGGGTCAGATGGCCGCGACCATAAAGGTCATTACGTTTTCCGTGCCGGAGGACGTAGTTGCGCGTGCAGAGGCGCTGCTCGCCAGCAATGGCGGTCTGGTCTCCATTGCTCCCTTTGCCTGCAAGGCCGCCGGCCTGGTTCTGACCCGGGTGCCGGGCACCAAGCAGAACGTGTTGGAAAAACGCACCCGCGCTATTGGCGAGCGGCTGGAGGCACTGGGGAGCGAGCTGGGCGCTGTCGAATATTGCGATCACAGTAAGGATGCGGTGCTGGCCGCAATCGGGAAGCTTTCGGCGAAAAACCTGGACCCGATCTTGGTATTCGGGGCCTCTGCGATTGTAGACCGTGGCGATGTGATTCCTGCTGCGGTCGAGGCCGCAGGCGGCGAAATCCTGCATCTGGGTATGCCTGTGGATCCCGGCAATCTGCTCCTGGTGGGCCGGCTGCCGGGCGCGGACGTGATCGGCGTGCCAAGTTGCGCCGGCACGCCGAAGGTGAACGGTTTCGACTGGGTGCTGGAGCGCCGGCTGGCCGGTCTCACGGTTGGATCAGACGAAGTGACCGCGATGGGTCTGGGAGGTCTTTTGAAGGAAGTCCAGGGCCGGCCGCAGCCCCGTGCACAGAAGGCGGCAGACGCCGCACGACGCGCCCCGAAGATCGCCGTCATTGTTTTGGCGGCGGGGCGCTCGACCCGCATGGGCAAGCGTAACAAATTGCTCGAAGAACTTCGCGGGCTACCGATCGTTCGACATGTTGTGCAGGTCGGCCTCGAAAGCCAAGGGGCCCAAGTTGTCGTGGTAACGGGCCACCAGGCCGCTCGCGTGTGCGATGCGCTAAAAGGCCTCGACGTCACATACGCCTCGAATCCTGACTACGCAGAAGGCTTGAGCACTTCGCTAAAGGCTGGACTCGATGCGCTTGGGCCAGGCCTGGACGGCGCCATCATATGCCTGGGCGATATGCCGGAAGTGCAAGCGAGCCATCTCGATCGGCTGATCGCGGCCTTCGCGCCCAAGGAGGGCCGCGCGATCTGCGTCCCCATTCGTGAGGGGCGGCGCGGCAATCCAGTATTGTGGGGTGCCGAATTTTTCGATGAGATGGGCCAAGTCCGCGGCGATGCGGGCGCTAGGCATCTGATCGGCCAGCATGAAGATCAAGTGGCCGAGGTCGATCTCGCATCCGACGCCATATTCGTCGACATCGACACGCCGGAAGCCCTGGGCCGCCTGAGAGAGGGCGCGCTCAGCGACTAGTCCCTCGAGTTTTTGACAAAGAAAAACGCCCGCTTGGTCAACCAAGCGGGCGTTTTCCAATTAATCGTTCGATAGAGGATCAGCCGCCGCGAAGCGATGCCAGCAGCCTGCTGCCGTAATCCTTACCATACAGCTGCGGGAAGACCACGCTGGTCAAACGCACCATCACTTCCGTCAGCACGCCGCCAAGGGCGAGTGCCGACCATCCGAAGACCACGAAGCCCCAATGCAGTGGCGCGGTGAAGACTTCCTCGAAGAGCCAGAAGGCATGTCCCCACTCGTTGAAGCCAACATTCGGCAACAACAGGAACGGCCCGACCACCGCCAAAATGAGCGGGACGGACATCCGTTCGCAATAGTAAGGGAGCCTGGTTATCGCATAGAGGAACGATGCAACGCCAATTGTGATGTAGAGCGGGAATGCGCCGTAGAAGAGTACAATGTGACTCGGCGTGAAAGCGGTATCCCGAATCGCCACCTGATGCCACGATGCGTCCTGTTCGGCAAAGAAACTGCCGGCCCAGTAGACCGCGAACACATACAGACACAAGAATGAAGCGAAGGTGAATGTCCGGCGAAGTTCCTCGCGGGGCGACAGCTCCGAGAGATGGCGGTCGCGCGTGATCCAAATCCAGGACCAAAGCACAACAGCAATAAGGGCCACCCCACCAATGTTGAGATATAGCAGGTTTATCCAATAGGTTTGAAACTCGACAGACGAGGCGTCCAGACCATGTTCCCAGGCGGCCCAGCCTTGATACCAGCGCCAAACCATCGCCAGCGTGAAAATGGCGGCCGCACCCAACATGAGCTTCGGAAATGCCGGCCAAAACCAGAGCTTTCCTTCTGCCTTCTTCTTTGCTGGCGATTTAGCCTTTTGACCAGCGGCTGTGTCGACGGAAGTCATTTCATTCTCCTTGAGCCGTTTGAATCGATCATGATCTGAGTGCTCTTCCGGCAGTCAGAATTATTCCTCATACGGAAATGGATTCCTTCAGAAGCTATTGGAAACCAAGGCGATTGGCATGTCAATTGAATTGGCACCGCTCTTGCGTTTCATGGGCCTTCAGTTGAACGAAAGAATTGTTTTCTTCATTGAGATATCTCAATTCTGCGACGCAAAACGCGTTGTCGGGCCGCGAATCACCAGAATCCACAGTTTTTCGTCAAACGAGCCCTTCGGTATCGGCCAACCAGCGGTCTCATTTAAGTCTGGAGATGTTCCCGCCTTCGACGCCGCGTTTCCAGGTATCCCGAAAGAAAATAGAAACCCCCGCCGAGAAGAGAGACCAAGACCACCAGCTGGATGATTTGGCGCCGGAATCCATTGCCCGCACCAACCGAAAAGGGAAAGCGCCCGACATAGGTGGCGTCTGGATTGCCGGGCGTCTCGGCCGTTACGATGCCGACAAATGCGCCATTCTTTGGAAAGTCGTACTGCAGGCTGATCGTTCCATCGGTAAATGCCTCGGGTCCGACCGTAGCGATGAGGCGAGCGCTTTCATCGTCCGCTGAGCCTTTTCCGACATCTTCGACGATGCGGACGGCTATTGTCATCGGGCGTAGCTTGTCACTCTCGGCGTCGAAGACCATGATCGTCTGGCCGGTTACGGGAATGTCTTCGCAGAATTCTTGACCCAGTCGCTTCTTGGGCTGGTAGCCGGTGAAGTGAATTAGGTAGGGACCGAGCCGGAGTTTGCAGACGTCCTCGTCCTGGCTGAGGTCCCCGTGTGCATGCGCGCCTGGACCAGGCAGTGACAGCAGCGAGATCAGCGAAAGCAAGATGAAAGTTCGATTGAGCGACATTGGGAGCAGTCTAACGGATAGGTGATTTTCGGCACAAGCCCGTTGCGCCATCCGGTGGGCTCACGGCACAAAAAAATGCGGTGGCCGAAGCGCTCCGGCCACCGCAGATGATGCATTCGTAAAGAATGGTTAGCTCGTTTCAGGCGGCACGAATTTCGGCAGAATCGGTCCGCCGATGCTGCTGAGATAGCGGTCGCCGGCATCGTCAAAGAAGAACAGCAGGCCACCGTAAGAGTTGTCCGGTCCTTCGACCAAACCGATCAATCGCTCGCGCTCCCAGGCAACGTCGCTCGCCGTAATAGTCATCACGCGCGTTTCTCCCGGCTGTATCGGAGAGTCGTCGGATAACTCTAGACCAGTCGGCGCAATATAATCTGTAGGATAATTTGCAGCTACCGTTTCGACCGCCGCCGGGACGTCAGGATTCACGAAGCGGAGGTTGGCCGTCGCGAATTCTCCGAGGCGCACCGGAACATCAGATTCGTTCGTCACCTTCAACGTGATGTTCAGGGTGCGGCCCGGCACGTAATATTCGGCCCGCTCGGAGAACGCGCGGATCGGAGATTCGACCTTAGCGGGCGACTCGATCAGTATTTTTCCGCCCTGAAGCGGAATCGTGACCGGATACTTCGCTACGTACCAGAAATATCCGCCGCCGACTAAACCCAATGTCAACACCAGCAGGCCGGCGCCGACCTTGCGGTCGAGCGGCGTAATCAGTCTATCCCACTCCTGATTCTGCACCATGATGAAGCGCGGGATCAGCAAGGGCCGCCCCACCCACCACAGCAGCCACGCCACCGCGATCACCATCCATAGGCCGTGCCATGCAACCACGGTGCCTAGATTATAGGTCTCGAGATTCTCGATCTCTTCGCCCGTCATGGTCACGGCCGGCGCACGGAAATCGGCGGCGTCACCGCTCACGGTCACCCACATTCCGGGCCCCACAAGGCCCCCGGAGCCCTGAACGCTGAGCATGGGATGGACGTGATGACGGCCCGGCGTGCGCGCTTTCATCACGACCCTGTAGTCGTAGTCTTTGCCGATATCGAGAAAGGTCGAGTGGGGCGCCGACTGCCCGTTTATGTAGAGTTCCTCGCGCGCAACCTTCGGTCCGGGCGTGGCCACATTAATGAAGACCGGCACGTCGCCCGGACGCTCCAGCACTTGTGGCCAGTCCTCGTGGAGCCGGAATTTCCCCGAGATTTCAAAAGTATCGTTGACATTGAAATCCCGCTGATCGGGGAACTTAGTATCGTACCATTGGACCGTGCGCATGCGCAGGAAGGGTTCCTGTTGGCGCTCGCCATGGGCAAGCACGGCTTGGGGAAGCGTGACAGCCATGACGACGAACGCCATGATGGCCGTCAACAAACTACAAAGTTTCGTTTTCATCGGAATCTCAACTCGCCTTGTTTGGTTTGCCTGACGCGGCCTGCCTTAGGGGCGGTGAGTACCACCCTCATTGTCGCCGGCCGTTTCTGCATTTTCCGCACCGCAAGGACTGTTTAGGCCTCTGCGGTTTCACCGCCGGTTGTGACTAACGGCTCATTTCTCGCGGATATCCCATCTGATGCCTTAAGACATTCGGCGTGCGTGCGAGAATCGTGAATACTTTCCCGATGTACCACCACAGGATGTACATCAGGATGCACATGAACCCTGCAAAGAATGCCGAAATTGGCGTCGCCACCCCACCGAAGGTTCGTAGCGTCCCCCGGTTGATGATTCTGAGATATTCAGGCGTCGACGAGCGCGGGAAGGTAAACCCGATCTGATCGGCAACCGTCATGAGCATTCCCTGGAAATCGACCGGCTGCATATAAGCCGCCAGCATCGGCCAATTGGAGGGGTAGAACAAAAGACCGAACGCCATGCCGCCGAATATCGCCGTCAGGAGAAAGTTGCCCGTGAGCATCAGCACAAGGTCCAGGACGAGTGCACCGGGAATCAGCGTTGCCGGCCAGACCATGGAGTAGGGAAAGTAGGACCACATGTGGAAGGACGTGTTTCGTGTGATCCACTCGGCCACGACCAGGGCCAGGATTGAGGCCGTCGCACCGAACGGAATCCTGAAACCGTTCCAGAGGATGTACTGGATTGCCGCCGGGAACGTGATCAGCAGCACGGGCGTAATCGTCACCCAATAGCGCTCATCCTTCCAATCGACCCAGAAATCCCAATCGCCAACCGTCAGCATGGTGTGCACGTGAAATGCAGCCATCAGCAACATAAAGACGATTATGACGACGAAGAAATCGAGGACGCGCGAAACGAACCGAAGTTCGCTGATTGGCCGGACCGCCGATTTTTTCTCGGAAACGTCAGAAGCCATTGTTACCTCCCATTATGGTTGGGCGCCGTCCGCGAAGGCCATGAAGCGCGGCAGTACCCTTGCTTGCCTGGAGTATGGCACACTTCGGAAGTGTCGCGAGGGCGAAAGTAGGATCGAATGACTTAGGCGCCTTGATCCAGCGCAATCCAATTGGGATTTCCTCTGCCGGTTCAACCGGTTCGGGGGGCGATATTTCAATCAAAGCCTAGTAGCAAATTGTGTATGCTGCGGCGATGCACCGCAGGTGGTTTTGCGTCCGCTGGAGCGGCGCCAGGCATAGGAAGTTGCAGCCATTCGACCGGTCGGAAGCGAAGGTTGCAAGCTAAGGGAGCGTAAGAATGGCAGACAAACAGGTGGCGGTGATCGCAGGCGTCGGCGAGGGACTCGGTAAGGCGTTGGCCGCCCGCTTCGCCAAGGGTGGGTTCGAAGTGATAATCGCCTCTAGGAACAAGGAAAAGCTGGATCGTATTGCCAAAGATATCGGCAAGGGGATTCACGTGGTTCCAACCGATGTCACCGACCCGCAAGCCGTCACGGCGCTGTTCGACGAGGCGGAGAAAATCGGGCCGCTGGGGGTCACAATCTTCAACGCGGGCAATATGCACGCCCAGGAACTTCTCGAGGTCGAGCCCGCCATGTTCGAGGAGGTCTGGCGTGTCACTTGCCTTGCCGGATTCTTGGTGTCCCAGGAGGCTGCCCGGCGGATGCTGCCAAACAAGAACGGCACGATACTTTTCACCGGCGCAACGGCGTCGATGCGGGGCAGGCCGATGACGGTCACGTTCGCATCGGGCAAGGCGGGGCTGCGTTCGGTGGCCCAGTCCGTGGCGCGCGCCTTTGGGCCGGAGGGCATCCACGTTGCCCATGTGGTGATCGACGGCGTCATCGATACCAAATCGATCAAGGAGAAACTGCCGGATATGTACAATCGTATGTCGGCTGCAGGCACCCTGATGAGCCCAACGGAGATAGCCGACGTCTATTACGCTCTGCATGAGCAACCGAAGTCGGCCTGGACCTTCGAAACCGACATTCGACCCGGAGCTGAGAGCTTCTAACTGCAATCGGCGGGCTCGGGCCGCGGGGAACGCATTCCATGACCGCAATGGCCCTCATGATCCAGGGCACCGCCTCCCATGTGGGCAAGTCCACATTGGTGACGGGCCTGGCGCGTCTGTTGGCGCGCCGCGGGCTGGCCGTGCGTCCCTTCAAGCCGCAAAACATGTCGAACAATGCGGCGGTGACCCCGGAAGGCGGCGAGATCGGGCGCGCCCAGGCCCTGCAGGCGCGGGCCTGCGGGGTAGAGCCCAGTGTTCACATGAACCCGGTGCTCCTGAAGCCCGAGGGCGGGCGCGGCGCGCAAATAATCGTACAGGGCGAGCGGCGCGGGACCTGGCGAGCGCGTGGTTACGGTGACCTGAAACCGAGCCTGTTGCCAAAGGTGCTGGAGAGCTTTGCCATACTCGAGGCTGAGGCTGATCTCGTGCTGGTGGAGGGGGCCGGCAGCGCCGCGGAAGTCAATCTGCGCGCCAACGACATCGCCAATATGGGCTTTGCCGAGGCCGCGGACGTCCCGGTGGTTCTGGCCGCAGACATCGACCGCGGCGGCGTGATCGCCAATCTTGTGGGAACGCGGCAGTTACTCTCAGACTCGGAAGCCGCGCTGGTGAGGGGCTTCATCATCAACAAGTTTCGGGGTGACGCCTCGCTGTTTGGCGAGGGAACTGCGCTGATCGAACAAGCGACCGGTTGGCCGGGCTTGGGCGTTGTGCCCTGGTTCGAGCAGGCGCGTTTGTTGCCCGCCGAGGACGTGGTGGGAATCGAGGAAAAGTCGTCGGGTGATAGCGCTGGCGGAATTCGCGTTGCCGTCCCGCTCTATCCCAACGTCGCCAATCATGACGACCTCGACCCGCTGGCGATGGAGCCTGCGGTCGACCTAGTGCTGGTGCGTCCCGGCGACCCGTTGCCGGGTGACGCCGATCTGGTTGTCCTACCGGGCTCGAAGGCGACCATCGCCGATCTGGCGCAGTTCCGCGAGGCTGGCTGGGACGTCGATCTCGCGGGCCATGTGCGGCGCGGCGGGCGCATCATCGGGCTTTGCGGCGGTTTTCAAATGCTTGGGCGCGTCATTCGCGACCCCGAAGGCATCGAAGGGCCGCCAGGCGAGGTGCCGGGGCTAGGCCTGCTCGACATCGACACCGAGCTATCAGGTCAGAAGCGGCTGGAGAGGGTGCGGGGCAACCATCGAATGAGTGGAGCCGCCGTCGACGGTTACGAAATGCATATGGGCCGAACGCGAGGGCCAGACATGCAGCGATCCTTCCTGGAAGTGGCGGGTCAGGCCGAAGGCGCTGTTTCGCCCGATGGCCGCGTGATGGGAACATATTTGCACGGTCTTTTCGCTTCGAACGATTTCCGACGGGCGTTTCTGCTGGAGGATGAAAGGAGTGGGCCGAAAGACCTGAATTACGAGGCGAGCGTCGACGCCGCGATCGATGCACTAGCGGACCATCTCGAAGCAGCTCTAGATATCGACAGTCTCGTCGCGATTGCCAAAAGGCGCCAGGACGCAGCCGGTGCCGCCCCTGCCAAGGCCCGGGCGTGAGCCGGTCGCTCGCCTACTCGGCAATGTCGATCAGGTGAGCGAATGACCCCGCAACGGATGCATTGCGCAAACCCAGAACTGAGTTATCCGCCAAGTTCTTGAAGAGCGGCTTGCCCTGCTCGCTGATGACCCGCGCGAAGTGAAATTCATGGGCGTGAAACTTGGCGCCCAACTCGCCCGCGGCAAAAGTGTCCTGGGCCTCCAGAGCGTGATAGCCGATATGCAGCTGTTGCTCGGCAAATGATGTTTCCACGTTCAACAGGCCTGCCATCTCGTGGGAAACGCTGTCGGCATCGACTAACCGGCGTCCCAGAACCATGTAGCCGCCGCACTCGCCGAACACTGCGGCGCCCCGTTCGGCCGCCGCTGCCAGGCCAGACTTGAAATGCTGAGCCCCGGCCAGTCGGCCGGCGTGAAGCTCGGGATAGCCGCCCGGCAGATAGATCGCATCGGCGTTCTTGTCGGGCGCCTGATCGGCAAGCGGCGAAAAGGGCAGGATTTCCGCGCCCTGCTGCCGCCAACCGTCGAGCAGGTGGCGATAGGTGAAGCGAAACGCGACGTCTTGGGCAAGCGCGATGCGCTGCCCCAGGGGACGCATATGCGGGATCTGGTCTGGCGCAGCCACGGTTCCTGCCATCGGGGCTGCAGCTGCGGCGATTGCATCGAGGTTGCAATGGCGCTCCAGCAAATCGGCCAGTTGCTCGACGATGGTTTCGAGCTCTGGCTGTTCCTCCGCTTGGACCAGACCCAAATGCCGGGAGGGCAGGGAGATGTCGGATTGCTGTGGGATCTGCCCCAACACATCGACACCGAGCGGCGCCAACGCGTCGCGAAGCATCTCTTGGTGCTTGGGCCCGCCGGTCTTGTTGACGATGACACCGGCTAGGGTGAGGCCGGCATCGTAATCACGAAATCCTTGAACAAGCGGGGCGATTGATTGGGCAAGCGCCGAGCCATCCACGACGAGCAGCACCGGCCAGCCGGTGAGGCGGGCGATCTCGGCCGACGTGCCTTGGCCGCCCGCATTCGGGATCGCCGCGCCGTCGAACAGACCCATCATGCCCTCGGCAACCACCAAATCCGCGCCGTCGGAAAGCTGCCGGGCAAGCGCAGCGATCAAGGCAGGCCGCATCGCCCAGCCGTCTAGATTCGTCGAAATCTCGCCACAGGCTGCTTCGTGATAGCGCGGGTCGATATAGTCGGGCCCGATCTTGGCGGGCGCCACCCGAAGACCCCGCCGGGCAAAGGCGCGGAGCAGCCCAAGGGTCACGGATGTCTTGCCCGAACTCGTGAAAGGCGCGGATATCAGCAAGCCTTTTGCCCGCTCGGCTTGGACCATCATGCCCCCCGCGAAGCTCGCCCGGGAGGAACTCCGGCCTGCGCTTCGCTGGCATAGGCTTCAAGCAGAGCGGTGAAACGAGCGATCGCGGTTTCGCGGCTGCCGCTATTCTCGATCTCGTCCACCGAGCCGTCATCGGGGAGCGACGCTCGGGGCCCGAGCCGTTCATCGATTGAAGCCCCGCTTTCGCGGCCCCGGGCGAGAAGCCGCTCGCGAAGGATCGACGGCGCCGCCCAGACATTGACGACGCGCAGATCCGGCCATTTCTTGCCCGCAGATTCGATCACGCCGCGCGATACATTGACCACCACTAATCTGCCCACGTCGAGGTCGGACACGATCTCCGCTGGAATCCCGTAGCTTGTGTCATGGGCGGACCAGGAGAGAAAGAAGGCATCCTTAGCTTCCAAGCCGCCGAAGTCATCGGGCGAGACCGCGATGTGGTCTTCGCCCTCCTGATCGGTTCGCGTGATGACGCGCTCTGGGAAGTTGAATCGCTCGTCTCCGGCGAAATGCCGCTTGGCTGCCTCGATGAGCGTGTCCTTGCCGGCCCCGCTTGGCCCAACCACTAGGATCAAAACGCCCGGACCTTGCCTTGGCGCGGTCACGCGATTTTCACGCCGGCCCGCCAAACGTCCCGGATGATCGGCGCGCCTTTCGTGCGCTTGAAGCGAACCAGATCGGCGCGGCTTCCAATTACGATCTCGCCGCGGTCAGTAAGTCCAACGCTGCGGGCGGGGTTCAGCGTGATCGACGCAATTGCTTGGGGCAAGTTCATGCCATCGTCGAGGCTCTCAAGGATTAGGGCGGCGTGAAGTGCCGAGGCCGGCACGTAGTCGCTGGAGAGAATATCCAGAAGTCCATGAGCGGCGAGATCACGGGCCGAAAGATTGCCCGTGTGCGAGCGGCCATTCACCACATTGGGCCCGCCCATCAGGACCGCGAGCCCTGCCTCGTGGGACGCCTCCGCGGCCTCCAGCGTGGTGGGAAATTCCGCGATCGTGATGCCGTCCTCGATCGCTTCGCTCACCTGATCGCGGGTCGCATCGTCATGGCTGGCGAGCGGCAAGCCGCGCTCGCGGGCTTGCTCCCTCACCGCACGCCGGTTGGCGGTCCCATGAGCTTGCTGATCGGCTGTGCGCTCGGCCATGAAGGCCTCGAGCTCGGAATCGCTCAGGCCGAATTTGCCTTGGTAGTATTCGGCGTAGCGCGCCACGTCCCGGTATTGGCGCTGACCAGGTGTGTGGTCCATCACCGAAATCAGGCCTACCGCGGGAAGGCCAATCAGCGGATCGAGCAATCCCATCAACCCGCCATAACTGACCTCGCAGCGCAGGTGCAGCCGGTGGTCGGCTTTGAGGGCGTCTTGTCCCGTCAGCGCCGGCAGCACTTCGCAGACCTCTTCCAGGATTTCCGTGCGGATCGATTTGGGGTGCACCTCGCCGACGCAGACCGCGTCATAGACGGTTGTGATGCCGGCGGCGGCGATCTCGCGGTCGTGGTTCAGAAACGCTGCGTCCACCGGCCAATGCGTGCCGGGCCGGGGCATCACGTGGCGCTCGAAATTGTCGGTATGCAGCTCGACCAGGCCGGGGATCAGGGTGTCGCCCTCCAGATCGATCGCGCCAGGAGCTGAGCTGAGGCCGTTATCCAGCGAGCAAATCAGCCCATCGCGGATTTGCAGGCTGCCCTCGACGACCTGATCGCGAAGCACGATCTGCGCATTGGTCAGGACCAGCTCGCTCATTGTCAGATACTCGGGCTCGTTCCGCCTTGCTCGCGCTCTTCGACGCCAACCCCGTCGACCACCCGGTCGCTGGGATGCAGGATCACACGGTCTCGCACCTCAAGCCCACCGATTATTTCAGCGTGCTTGGTATTGCGCTGACCAATTTTGACGGGCGTTAGCACGGCGCGGCCGTCCTCGAACTTGAAGACAGCCCAATCGTCGCCGCTGCGGAAAAGGGCACTCAGCGGTAGCCGCAAAACGTTGTCCGACTTCCAAACCGTCACGCGGACGAAAACGCGAAAATCGTGACCGAGCTGCTTCCAGTCTTTCTTGGGGTCCACCAGATCCAGGATCGTGTTGACGCGCTGTTCCTCGATGCCAAGCGCAGAGATTTTGGTGAAACCGGCCGGATCGATCCGGCGGACCTTGGCGGCAAGCTCTTTGCCGCCGCCCCAACCCTCGACGTGAGCCTCCGCCCCCTGCTTCACTTTTACGGCGTCGGTCGACAGCAGATCGACCACGATCTCAAGGTCCTGGGGATCGCCGATCTCGAGCAGCGCTTCGCCCGGCCGCACCACCTGTTCGCTCTCGGTCTGGATCTTTAATACGCGCCCGCTTTCAGGCGCATAGACCTCCACGAACCCATTCTCACCATTCGCTTCCCCGACGACACGCGTCTCGGGCCCGATCAGGCGCGCCTTGGTGCTTTCCAGCTCGCGCTCCCGCAGCTCGAGATTGGCCTTGGATTGCTCAAGCTCGGCGTTTCGGACATCCACATCCATCTCGGCCTTTTCCAGGGTCCGCTTCGAGACGGTGCCGCGCTGGGCCAGCGACTGGGCGCGCTTCTTCTCGCTCTCGGCGAACCGCAGCTCCACCCGCGCCCGCACGATCTGGGTTCTGGTGTGTGAGACTGCGGCTTCGGCAGCGGCCACCGCCGCCTCAAGCTCGCGCCGGCGCCGCACATCAAGGAACGAGGGGTCCACGGGTTGAATAACGGCGACCAGCGTCTTGCCCTTCTCGACCCTATCGCCAATCTCTCGGGGCGCCCGCAAGACCCTTCCCGCGATCGGCGCCGAGACCGTGTAAATCTCCCGAATCCGGGTTTCGCCTTCCTCGTCCACGGTTACTTCAAGCGGACCGCGTCCGATCACTTCCGTGTCCACAAGCACCGGGCTCGGCATCAGGGCGTAGACAAACAGCAGAACGATGAAGAGCGCGAGCGCGCCGAGCAGGCCGCGCTTGATCAAGCGCTGATCCAGCTCTGGGAAGGTCCATTTGGTCTTCTTACGAGCCATCCGCCTATTCCCGCGTCTTCAACGCCTTGATGAGGTCGAGGCGGTCAATGCCGCGGCGCACGATGAGCGCCGAGACAATCGCAGCGGCCATAACCACCAGGCTGGAGAACGCATAGGTATTGGAGCTGATGACGAAGGGTATCCGGTAGAGATCGCTCTCGAAGGACACGATCACCAGCTTGGCGAAGCCATATCCGATGATGCAGCCCAGCGGAATCGCGATCAGAATCAGAATCACCAGCTCGGTCAGCATGACCCGCGAGACCTCGGCCTTTGTGAAGCCGAGCACGCGCAGGCTGGCAAATTCACGCGCCCGCTCCGAGAGCTGAATCCGGGCGCTGTTATAGACGACGCCGAATGCGATGATGACGCTGAGCGTGATGTAAACGGCCGTCATTATGTAAATGTTCTGCGCCAGGGTCTCGCGGAACTTTGCCAGGGCCGCGCGTTGCGAGGCGATCGCCGAGACCGCGGGCAGTCCCTTGATCGCCGTGAACAGCTCTTCGAGCATCGCGGTGTCGTAGGCAATATGGACGCTGCTGACGGAAGGGCTCTCGTCCAGCATCTCGTTGAGCGCTGCGAGATCCATGAACACCGAAAGCCCTAAATAACTCTGAATGATTTGGCTGACGGGCACGCTTCGTTTGACGCGCTTGCCCTCCAGCACCTCGACCTCGACGGTGTCCCCGACGCGGACCTTCAGCAGATTGGCGACTTTTTCACCCAGTATCAGACCGCTATCGGCCAACGCCACGGGCTCCAAGTCCAGATCGAGCACTCGGCTCAGATCAGAGCCGGGCGGTTTTCCTTGGATTGCGAGTTTGCGGTGCAAATGGCCGTGACGCAGCCGGACCGGCGTGTTTCGGATCGGTTCGGCGCGCAGCACGCCCGGCAACCGTTCAACGTCCTGCAGGACGCGAAACGGGCGTTCATCTGTAAAGGTAACGGTCGCGTCCTGCCGGTCGGAGCGGAAGAACGTGGCGTCGATCATGAATTCGACGGAGTCGATCATGAAAAACGAAGTGACCAGCAGGGAGACGCTCAAGGCGACGCCGAGGATCGTGAAGCCCGTGCGAACCGGCCAACGGATCATGTGGCGCAGCGCCATCATGGTGAGCTGGGTGTAGATCTTGAAGACCGCCAGCCGCTCGATGCCGATATGGGCGTAGCCGGTGGGTGCGGGCGGCGACATGGCGACCGCAGGGGGCAGCGTCACCACCGAATAGACCGCCTTGGCGGCGCCAGCGGTGGCGGCGAGCGCGGCAACGCCGGCCGATACCAGGTAAATGTCCCAACCCCGATAAAAGATCAGGAATGGAAAATGGTAGAACTCGGCGTACATCAGCGTCATGCCGTGACCGAGCCAGGTTCCAGCGACAAACCCGATTGCGATGCCGACCGCGGTGATGATCAGGCTCATTTTCAGGTAGTGGGCGGCGATCCGCCATCTTCTGTAGCCCAACGCCTTCAGCAGGCCGATTTGCTCGCGTTCGAGCGCGATCAGCCGCGACAGCGTCATGTTGATCATGAAGGCCGAAACCAGCAGAAAAATTGGCGGAATGACCCGGCTCATGCCGTCGAGCCCCTGGAGTTCACCGTCGAGAAAGGCGTGGGACTGCTGATCCTTGCGCGCAATTGCGCCGGTCCCGCCATAGGGCTCGAGCAGGTCGTCCAGCTGCCTGATTGCTTCGGCCTCGGACGCGCCTCGCTGAAGCTTGACGGTGACCGAATTGAAGGCGCCTTCGAGGTCGAAGATCGACTCCAGCGCCTTTTGCGACATCCAGAGCACGCCGAAGCGGCTGTCGTCGGGAATAAAGTCGCCGGGCCCCAGCGCGTAGATGAATTCTGGCGAGAGCGCGATGCCGACGATTCTGAGCGTGCGTTTGCGCCCGTTCAGAATCGCCTCGAAGGTCGATCCAGCGCGAAATCCATGCGCGTTGGCGAAGCTCTCATTGACGGTGACCTCGTCGACCCGGCCCGGTTCGGGCATCCGGCCCGACCGCAAATAGAGCCGATTCAGTATCAGCTCGCCGTGATCGGGCAGCGACCGGACCATGCCCGTGGCCGGATTCACCATGCCTTCGATGTCGAGCAGCGCGAATTTGGATATCCGAGGATCCGCCGCGGCGACGCCCGGTATACCGACAATCCGGTCGATCAGGTGCTCGGGCGCCCGCTTCGCCGTGGCGAAGAGGTCGGCAAACCCATAGCGTTCGTAATAGGCGGCGCGGGTTTCATCCAGCGAACGATAGGTTCCAACGGCAAGGATCAGCGTGGTGACGCCCGAGGCCATCACCAGCGCAATTGCGAGTGCTTGACCCCAGAGCCGCACAAAATCCCGGAACAGCTTTTTGTCGAGCAGGCTGATCATGGGGTCACCAGCTCACCTTGTTGGGGGCCACGCGGCGCTTGTTGACCTTCGGACGCCCGACCCGGCCATCGGCGAATTGGAACACCCGATGGGCGATGCCCCGGATCGCGGCATTGTGGGTGATCAGCGCCGTCGTGGTGCCGAGTTCCTCATTCACCGAAGTCAGGGCCTCCAAGACCCGCACACCCGTTTTGCTGTCCAAGGCGCCGGTCGGCTCGTCGCAAAGCAGCACTTCGGGCCGTTTCACAATGGCCCGGGCGATCGCCACCCGCTGCTGCTCGCCGCCGGACAGTTGCGCTGGAAAGTGGTCCAGGCGGTGTTCGAGGCCGACCAGTCCCAAAGCTTCCTCCGAAGTCATTGGATCCGTTGCGATCTCGGTCACGAGACCCACATTTTCGCGGGCGCTCAGGCTCGGGATCAGATTGTAGAACTGGAAAACGAATCCGACATGTTTGCGGCGGTATTGGGTGAGGTCGCGTTCTTCCATGCTGGTGAGCTCAAGCTCGCGAAACCGAACGTGGCCGCTGGTTGCGGAATCCAGTCCGCCCAGAATGTTCAGGAATGTGGACTTGCCGCTGCCCGAGGGACCAAGCAGAACGGCAACCTCGCCTTCATAAAGCGCAAGGTCGATGCCCCGCAGGGCATGGATCTCCATATCGCCGGAATGATAGACCTTGGTGAGGCCTTCGACCTCGAAAAGCTGTTCTCTCATTTGGCATTCGTCCCGCGCCGCCAATGGCACGATAAAGGTGGGCGCGCAAGGTGCTGTATCAAGCCGTCAAGGCTTGTACGAATTTGCGTCGTCGCGTCCTCCGAAATGCCACATTGCGGGTGAATCAATGTGACTGAAGAGGCAGCGAATCACGCGATCATGGGGTCTCCGGGGAGTCACGATATGGCGCCGTTTCCCACGGGGTCATGGATACTCCGCAAACGAGTTCCTAATCACGTCGAATACCTTTGGTTCAGGTAGGTGGAATGCCTATATGACAAGGGGCTGTGATGGGTGGCCGCTCGACGGCGAAAGATGCCTGGTAACGAGTTCGTGATGAGTCGGATCAAGCCAATCTGCTGCGGCGGATTGGGCTCTGCATATGCGTTGAAAGGCTATGCAGGCCGGAACCGGAAACCGGTCTTGGCTGAGGATCAGGCGCCATGAAG
>Ga0315336_1001418_pt1 | contig 46896 bp, 33 predicted proteins | sample ASW5metaG_FD_204512 | JGI IMG/M metagenome (GOLD analysis project Ga0315336, IMG submission 204512) | Ammonia-oxidizing marine archaeal communities from Monterey Bay, California, United States - ASW #5 | ecosystem: Environmental > Aquatic > Marine > Intertidal zone | place: USA: California... | reverse complement strand
CAGCCGATCAGTGAGGCACGTGCAGGTCGCATGTCGCCACTTCGCGAGCCGGTCGACATGCCTTCGCCCGAGGCGGCTTCGAACGAACCCCGCACGGTACCGCAGACCTCGCCGCCGGAATCGGACTTTCCATTCCCGATCGATACCGACCTGCATAACGCCGCTGCCGACTGGTGGCCGGTCGACCGGACGGCTGTCGAGAACGCTCCCGGCCCGCGATCGAGTTCGATCTCGTCGAGATAACGGCGCGGCTCGTCGGTGATCCACCAACAGACGCGACGAAAGACGAGTATGGCTGAAAACGCGGTGATTCTGGGCGCGACGTCGGGTATCGCACGGCCGTTGTGTCAGTTGATGGCGGCCCGTGGTTGTGCGCTGATTCTCGCGGGCCGCGATCAAGCGAAGCTTCAAGAAATAGCCGAATCGCTCAACGTCGAGTACGGCATCGAGACCCATGTTGAACGTTTCGACGCTCTGGACTTCGACGGACACTCGGCTTTCGTCACCCGCTGCTTTGCGCACTTTGACGGCAGGCTCACGGGCGCCGTTTTGTGCTACGGCGAGTTGCCCGACCAACGCGTCTCGCAGACCGACTTCGCCGTTGCACGGCATTCGCTGGACGTCAACCTGACGTCACCGATATCGGTGCTCAATCTCATCGCCGAACGGCTCGAGCAGCAGCATGCAGGATACATTGCGGCCGTCTCGTCGGTTGCCGGTGACCGAGGGCGACAGAGCAACTACACCTACGGCACCGCGAAAGCCGGATTGAGCGCCTACCTGGAAGGGCTCCGCAACCGGCTCTACCACCAAGGCGTTCACGTGCTCACGATCAAACCCGGCTTCATCGACACGCCGATGACCGCAGGGCGCGTTGATCCGACTTCGTGGATGGTCGCCTCCGCCGATCGCGTAGCGGGTGACATCGATCGTGCGATTCGCAAACGAAAAAACGTGCTCTACACGCCCTGGTTCTGGCGAGGCATTCTCATCATTCTCTGCAGCCTGCCCTCGGGTCTGTTCAAACGCCTGAAAACGTGAACGCTCGCCACTCTTAGCGATGCTGCCACACTTCGAGCCGGTCCAAATCGGCCCTGCATCGGCAGAAGCGTTCGATTCGCCGGCCATGTCGTGGCAACTCACGCGCCGGTTCAGTTGGCGCCGGGCAAGCCTCTTTCGTCCCGCTGTTTCCTGCGGTAATATGCGGAGATGCGATGCCCTGCACGATGTTCGGGGACGATTAAATACACCCTCCGAGGAAACTCCAATGCCTTCACTCGATCGCCGACGGTTTCTCAAGTCGAGCCTTGCGAGCACGGCGGCGCTCTCATTGGCCGGGAGTCCGCAAAGCGGTTTTCGCGCACTCGAAGGCGTGGCGCGGGCCAATGAAGCGAACTCGGCGTCGGATATCTTTCTGGCACCGTTCCGATTCGACGTCACGCCGCCGATGGGTCACTCGCTGTGCGGCGGTTGGATTAAGCCGACGCTGGCCGTCGACGACTCGCTAGAAGCCATCGGCTTGGTTCTTCTAGGAGCCGGCAAACCGATCGTGATCTGCGCCGTCGATTGGACCGGTTTGTTGAACGAGGCTCACGTCGAGTGGCGTCGTGCGTTGGCCGAAGCGGCTGGAACGACGGCCGACCGGGTCGCGGTGCAATGCGTTCATCAACACAACGCGCCGTTTGCGTGTCTGGGTGCCGAACGGATTGTGAAGGCTCAGGGTGATCTGCCGCACATCGTCGAACTCGATTTCTTTCGAACGTGTCTTGACCGGGCACGGACCGCCGTCGCCGAAGGCGTGAAAAAGGCCACCCGTGTCACACACGTGGCCCACGGGCAGGCCAAAGTCGAGAAGGTCGCCTCAAATCGGCGGGTGTTTCGCGATGCCGAAGGCAACGTTAAGAAAATGCGCGGAAGCAGTTGCCGCGACCCGGAACTCATCAAGTTACCGGCCGGATTGATCGACCCTTGGCTCAAGACGGTCGCCTTTTACGACAACGACCGCAAGTTGGCGGCCTGCCATTACTATGCAACGCATCCCATGAGCTACTACGGCGACGGACGGGTAAGCAGCGACTTTGCCGGGTTGGCCCGCAAACAGCGTCAGGCAGACGAGCCCGATTGCACGCATTTGTATTTCACCGGTTGTGCGGGAAATATCTCGGCCGGCAAATACAACGACGGATCGAAGCCGGTGCGTCCGCTGCTGACCAAGAGAATGTACAAGGGAATCGTGCGCGCAGAAGAGGCGCTCACTCGAAAGCCACTCGAACAGATCGGTTGGCGTACGCGGGAAATCCTGCCGCAACCCCGCGAGAACCTCTCGGCGGAATCACTCGAAAAACAGATCAACGACAAGAATCAATCGGTCGTCGGTCGCAACCGGCCGTCCTTCATGCTTTCGTGGCTACAGCGACTGGAAAAGAAGATTCCCATCGTCTTGAGTTCGCTTCAACTGGACGATATTTCGTTGTTGCACCTGCCGGCGGAGTGTTTCATCGAGTATCAGTTGCGTGCCCAACAGCTCCAGCCGTCGCGGTTCGTGGCGACGGCCGCGTACGGCGACGGCGGCCCCTGGTACATTCCGACGCGAGACGAATACCAGCACGGGGGCTACGAGGTGAGCGTCGCCTTCAGCGATCCAGCGATCGACCCGCTGCTGACCGAGGGAATTCGTCCGTTGCTCGCATAGCCGGCTGTTCTTGCAAAAACGTGCCGACATGCGAGAATAGCTGAAGCGGTACTCGAAAAGTCGCCTGGAAGTGTTCGAAAGGGTCAGGGCGCCCTTTAGTCAGAGAGTCGACGGCAAGCACAGCCCAGTTGCGGGACAGTCCACTCGGGGCTTTCAGAATCACGTAGGCCGACGGAAATACCAGCACCATGAGCATGAGCATCATGCGACGCATTCGCTTCAACGCCGGGCATCGCCTGTTCGGCCACGAAGGCAAATGCGCGTACTTCCACGGCCACAACTACGTCGCCGAGTTTCACGTCACCGGAGCCGAAACCGACGCGGTGGGCCGGATTATGGATTTCGCCAAGCTCAAAGAGGTGCTCAAAGGGTGGATCGATGAGAACTGGGACCACAGTTTCATCTTGAGCCGCGAGGACGAAAACGGAATCGCCGCCATTCGCCAGGTTGAGCCTTGCCGTTATTTTGTCCTGCCGTATAACCCGACGGCGGAAAACATGGCCCATTATTTGTTGGAGGCCGTCTGTCCTCAACTGCTCGACGATTTCCACGTGACGGCTTGGAAAGTGGTCGTCTGGGAAACGGAAGAGTCGTGCGCAGCGGCCATCCTGCCCGGCGCCTCCGCGCAACTGGAAACATCGGCGCACTACTCGTCGGTCGATGACGACTTCTCACCCAACCAGAACTGGTGAGCCTCGGCAACAAGTGGTCCCAAAACCCTCTGATGGGCAGCGTTTGCCCTCTACTTGTAGGGTCAGAATGCGCCACAACCGGGTTTCGGGACGGGTTCTGGTACTCGCCCCGTTCACTTCTTCGCCGCTTCCCGCCTCATGCGACTTGGCGAGTGCGCCTCAAACCGGCACGACTTCGGGGAACGTGCCGATTTCGATGTGGTTGCCGTCAGGGTCGTGAAAAAACAATTGCGTCACGTCCGTGTCGGCGACGTAATTCGTGCGAAACGAAATGTCGTGCTGGTCGAGCAACCGTTTCACTTCGTCGATTCGTTCGACGTGGAAGGCCACATGATCGGCGCGGATGGAAATGTCAGCCGGGTCCGGCGGCGCGATGCCTGTGGCAATCAAATGAATTTGCACGCCGTAGTTGTACAACCACGCTCCGGGAAAGCCGAAGTCCGGCCGCTTGATCGGTGAGAAGCCGAGCACGTCGCGATAAAACGCGGTACTCGCTTCCAGGTCGTGAGTAACGCGCGAGATGTGGTTCACGGATTGAATGGGCAGTGCGGCGGGCATGGGGCGATCTCCGATGGGCACAACGCGTCGCGCGCGTGGTTGTCTTCGCGGCGTTGTGTTTCAGGCCAACTAGACGATGTCTAGTTTTGTTGTGGCGGCTTCAAGCGCGATTGAAGCCGATATACGAGCATTTGAGTCGCTACAGTTTCGTCAGACGCGCTCTAAGTAGTGGTCCCACAACCCTCTGATGGGCAACGTTCGCTCTGGATTTGTAGGGGCCAATTGCACCACAACCGGGTTTTGGGTCGGGTTCTAGTATAGACGATCGACGCGTCGCATTCGACGCATTGTAGACCGTCTGTGGAATGTGTCGATGGCATGAGCGAGCGGAGCGCCACATCGAAAAGTGCGAAACGGCTTGGTATACTCGGCCGTCGCGGATTTGCACGACTTGCGATTCGTCGATGATGCGGCGGGCAGCGTCTTCTTGATGTGGCCCAATAGCCGCTGATGGGCAACGCGTGCCCCTCGTTCATGGAGTCATGTTCCACCACAACCGTGTCTGGCGACGGCTTCCTTCTGACACGTACGATCAAAGGTCAACATTCCATGACGCCGATACGGTCCACCAGAATCGTTTTCCATGTACGCCGGATTTCGATAGTCCTATTTCTCACCGTGCTGTTCGGATTCTTAGACGGGCCGTTGGAAGCGCGAGCAGCCGAATCTCCTAACGTCGTCTTCCTGTTTGCCGACGACCTCGGTTGGACCGATCTCGGCTGTTACGGAAGCGCGTACTACGAGACGCCGAACATCGATCGATTGCGCAGCGAGGGGATGAAATTCACCAGCGCCTATACGAACGGCCCGAACTGCCAGCCGACGCGGGCTTGCCTGCTGAGCGGCCAATATTCTCCCCGGCACGGCGTTTACACTGTCCGCAGCGGCGACCGTGGCCTGGAAAAGTTTCGCCGGATGATTCCCGCTCCCAACCGCACGTACCTGCCGGCCGAGGTGGTCACTATTGCGGAGGCCGCAAAGACCGCCGGCTATGCGACGGGTTGCTTCGGCAAGTGGCATCTCGGCGAGAAGCCTAAACATCTCCCTCGCGCACAAGGCTTCGACGAGGTCGCTTCGCGCGGCAAACACGCAGCGCATCCGGCGACCGAGCATCTCACCGACCGTACGATCGATTTCATTCGCCGCTACAAGGAACGTCCGTTTTTTGCCTATGTTCCTTTTCACGCGGTTCACACGCCCATTCGTGCCGGGAAGGAACGCGCCGATCGGTTCAATAAAAAGCCTCGCGTCGGCGGGCACAACGACGCCGTCTACGCGGCGATGCTGTCCGAGCTCGACGACGGCGTGGGACGCATTTTGCGTACGCTCGATGAACTTGATCTTCGCGATAACACGTTGGTCGTTTTCTACTCTGACAACGGAGCCTTAGGAGGCTACAACCGGGCCGGTATTTACGGAGGGATCGGCAAGGACATCTCCGACAACGCGCCGCTACACGGTGGCAAGGGCATGCTGTATGAAGGAGGCATTCGCGTACCGCTGATCGTTCGTTGGCCGAGCACGGTGTCGCCCGGCAGCTTGTGCCATGAGCCGGTCATCAGCGTCGATTTCTATCCGACGTTGTTGCAAGTCATGCGAGCGGAGACTCCCAGCCAACCGCTGGACGGACTGAGCCTGCTACCGTTGTTGCGGGCGCCGCAGTCGGCTCACATGGACCGGGATGCCCTGTTTTGGCATTTCCCGGGCTACCTTCAGGCGGGGATCGAGCGAGGCAGTTGGCGAACGACTCCTGCGGGCGCGATTCGCGTCGGCAACTTCAAGCTCATCGAGTTCTTCGAGACGGGGCGAGTCGAGTTGTACGACTTGGCCAATAACATCAGCGAAACGGAGAACCTGGCAGCCGACAAGCCGGCTGTTGCCGAACGACTCCACCGAACGCTCATTGCCTGGCGCGAGCGCATGAACGCACCGATGCCCAAGCCGAAATGATGAGTTGTCTGCCGACGGGACCGCTTTGAATGCCGAACCGTCGATCTGACGTGCTCATACAAGGCCCGCCACATACGCTGGTTTCGCCGACGTTGATCCGTCTGCCGACAGTCAACAGACACATTGCAAGTTGCCCGTCGGCCGGTTCGCGCTAAAATAAAACCAGCCCATCTGAGCGGAATTCAAGACAACTTGGCGCGACTCATGAATCGACCCGTCTTACTCGGCATCGCCGGTTTCGCTCTCGTCGCCGCAGTCGGTTTTTGGTTGATTCCCGGCGGCGGCAACGATTGGCCCATCAAAAACGACCGGCCCGCTGGAGACGTGCTCGTTGCGCTCGGTGACAGCCTGACCTACGGGCAGGGTGCCGGCTTAAACGAGTCCTACCCCGAACATCTTGCCGAACTCGTTGGGCGGCCGGTGATCAACGAAGGCGTCAACGGCAACACAACGGCTGACGCGCTGCGTCGCATCAAAAGCATCACCGCGAAAAAACCGGCCATCGTATTCATCACACTCGGTGGGAACGATATCTTGCGCCGGCTTCCCGTTGAAACAACGCGTGACAACCTGCAACAAATCTTCCGTAAGCTGCACGCAACCGGCGCAATGGTCGTCTACGGAGCGGTCAACCCGCCTCTGATCAGCGGCAAACGGACGAAGGCCATCAAGGAGCTGTGTCGTAAGGAAGGTGTGCTGTACATCGAGTCGATCATGCAAGGCCTGTGGAACGACACAGAGTTAATGTCCGACACAATCCACCCCAACGGAGACGGCTACCGGATTCTCGCCGAACGCTTCCACACCAGAATCGCCGGGCATTATTCGCATGTCAGCGAGTAGCCGTAGGCCACGTCGAGCACCCTAACGGACGAGCCGGCGAAAATGTTCTCGCGGTGGTTCGCATTCGAGCAGTGCGCCCAACCGGTCGGCTTGCCGCCCCGCTTCGATGAACGTGAACGTTTCGTTGGCTGCATCAACCGTCTGCTGCAACTCGGCTTGACCCTGAGCGCCGTTGAGATAGAAAGACGGGTACCCGTGGCAGCCCCGTTTAGCCATCTCTTGAATGTACAGCGTCGAAGCGAGTTTGTTCTGGTCGTCGTCACCCAGATCGAAATGCAGATGCGGATGCCAGTTCAAACCGCTGCATGTCACCGCGAGACCCGTCTGAGCCGCGACGGCGTTGAGCTGCGACTTGAGATCGCGGCCCAGGCGATCGAGCTGTTCGGGAATCTTCCGTTTGCGAACTTCGCGCAAGGTGGTGATGGCCGCCTGAATGCCCAGCGTGTCGCTCCAATACGTGCTCGAAACGAACATCTGCGAAGCGGGCTCCATGACGTCTCGTTTCCCGACGACGGCGCCCATCGCGTAACCGTTGGAGATCGACTTGGCGAACACGGCCATGTCGGGAACGACTCCCGTAAACGGCTGCGCGCCGCCTGCCGAGGGGCGAAACCCGGTCGAGACCTCGTCGAAGATCACCACCGCTGAATGTTCATGCGCAAGTTTGATGACACCTTCCAGATAACCGTCCGGCGGCATCTCCGAACGCATCGGTTCCATCATGACGGCAGCCACTTCGCCCCGGTTGTTGTCGAGTGCTTCGCCCAGCGCGTCCAAGTCGCCGTAAGGAAACGGCGCGGCGGTTCCCTCCAGAGCGCGGGGAACTCCGATCGGCTCGATGCCTGGGAACAAATGCGACGAAAGACTGGCAGCTTCGCCAAGGTTGGCCGCCAAGTACCAGTCGTGCCAACCGTGATATCCGCAGAAAAGAATTTTGTCGCGTCCGGTCGCTCCGCGTGCAATGCGCACGGCCACCGCGCACGCGTCGCCGCCCCCTTTGGCGTAGCGAACCATTTCCGCACAGGGAACCAGCTCAACGAGTGCCTCGGCCAGTTCCACCTCGAGTTCGTGGTTGATCGAGTACATCGTGCCGCGACCGATCTGCTCGCGGACCGCTTCGTCGACCACCGGGTCGGCGTAGCCCAGAATGATCGCGCCGATCCCGCTCACCCAGTCAATGTACTCGTTTCCGTCAACGTCCCAAAACCGGGCTCCTTTGGCGCGCTCGGCGTAAACGGGAGAGACGCCAAACGCGTACCGCGTGGGCCGGCGGCTCACGAGCTGCGTCGCGCCAGGAATCAACTCGACCGCCCGTTCGTACAATTCCATCGAACGCTGCACGCGCTGGGAATACTTTGGCACGGTGGATGTCATGTCGGATCTGCTCCGTGTGAATTGTCATTTGTCGCGCCGGGACGCCCCACAACCGCATCGTGAGACGGCCACTAGTCGGTCAACTCAAAGACCACCTTATCCAATTCACCGGTGAAGGGAAACGCGTCGTCGTAGAGCGTCGAGACGGGTGTGCCGTTGTCGCGGCCCACGTCGAACGGCTCGGAGAGCGAAAACGTCGCCATATGTGTTTGAGGCATGTCCACTTCGTCGACCTTCTCCCCATTCACGAACAGCTCGCCTTTGCCTTTGAAATCTCCAAAGTGGGTGAACGTCACGCCGAGCGTCGTCGCGCCCTTGGGAAGCGGCGGTGACTCGAGTACATAATGCACACCGTCGAGGAAGTTGTAGTCGTAGTAGAGCGAGCCGTCCTTGATAAACACTGTGTAGCCCCCAGTGAAGCCGCCACAGCAGACGATCACGCCCTGTTCATCCCCTTTCAAGTCGATGGTGGTCGTGATGGTGTGCGAGCGTCCTTTGATCGGCGGCGAGACTTTTTCGGCAATGCGGACGGCTCCCGGATAATAAAACGTGAACTCCGTTTTGCCTTCGTACAGCCGGTCTTGCTGTTTCGCCAATCGCGAGATCATGTCGTCGTACAGCGGATAAATGTTGTACTTCCAGGCTTGTTCGTCGAACAGTGCCTTGAGTTCTTCGAGTTTTTCAGGGTTCGCCTCCGCGAGATCGTTCGTCTCGCTGAAGTCTTCGGTGACGTGGTACAGTTCCCATTGGTCCTGATCGAACGGCAGCGTGACGTTGATGTCCCAGGGCATACGGCCCGCGTGCAGTACGACCGCCTTCCAACCGTCGGCGTAAATCGCTCGGTTGCCGAACATCTCGTAGTATTGCGCCTTCTTGGCCGTCGGTGCGTCGGCATCGTTGAACGAATAGCGCATGCTCACGCCGTCCATCGGCTTCTGGCGGATGCCGTCAATTGTCTCGGGAACCTCCAATCCGAGAATGTCGAGGAACGTCGGCGCGATGTCGGAGATGTGGTGATACTGATTGCGCACCTCGCCCTTGGCCTCGATGCCGTTCGGCCAATGGATGATCAGCGGGTCTTGAATGCCGCCTCGGTGGACGGCCTGTTTGAAATACTTAAAGGGTGTGTTACCAGCCATGGCCCAGCCGGCGTGATAGTGCGGATAAGTTGTCCGATCGCCCCAGTTGTCGTATTTGCGCATGTTGGCGTCGAACGCCGTCTGCAATCCGTTAAGCACGTACGTTTCGTTAAACGTGCCGGCTAAGCCGCCCTCGCCGCTGGCGCCGTTGTCGGACGTCACCAGGATCAACGTGTTTTCCAATTCACCGATCCGTTCGAGTGTCGCGATCATCCGGCCGATTTCTGCGTCGCAGTGGTCGAGCTGAGCCGCGAAGACCTCCATCTGACGGGCATACAGTTTTTGCTCGTCGGATGAAAGCGAGTCCCAGGCGGGAATCTCATCGATCCGCTCGGAGAGAGTTGTTTCCTGGGGGACGACGCCGAGTTCCTTCTGGTTGGCCACGATCATCTCGCGAGCCTTGTCCCAGCCCATGTCGAATTTGCCCTTGTACTTGTCGACGTACGACTGAGGGGCTTGATGCGGAGAATGCATAGCGCCGGGCGCCCAGAACACCATGAATGGACGATCCAGAGCCGTCGACTTGTGCCCCGTCATATAAGCGATGGCCTTGTCGGCCAGGTCGGTCGACATGTGGTAATCGGTATCGTCCCGCCAGTGCTCGACGGGGGCATGATCTTGAAACATCACCGAGCGGTACTGGTCGGCGTCGGCCGCCATGAAGCCGTAGAAGTGTTGAAACCCTTCGCCGCTGGGCCAACGGTTAAACGGACCGGCCTGTGAGACCTCGTACACGGGCGTGTGATCCCATTTGCCCAGGGCGTAATTGACGTATCCGTTCATTTCCATGATTTTAGCAACCGACTTGGCGGAGTCCGGCACGATCGCGTTGTAGCCGGGGAAACCCATCGCCGTCAGAGAGTGCGATCCCAGGCCGATCGAGTGGGGGTTGCGACCCGCCATAATGCAGCCCCGTGAGGGCGAGCAAAGAGCCGTCGTGTGAAAGTTGTTGTACCGCAAACCGTTCTCGGCCAATCGATCCATGTGGGGCGTGTCGATCAGGCCACCGAAGCTTCCCAGTTGGGCGAATCCCGTGTCGTCGAGCAGAATGAGCAACACGTTTGGTGCCCCCTCGGGCGCTGAAGGAACCGTTTGCGGCCACCATTCTTCGCTCTCTTCATACGACCGGGCGATCTTGCCTTGGAATTCGGTTTCCGATTCGCCATTCGAAACAGCGGCCCGCAACCTAAACGCGTTGGCGGCCGCGTTCGCCGTTCGAGCAGGCGTGTTCGAACCGCTCGTCGCGCGAGTCGGCGCCGGAGGCGCTGCTGGAGGCGCGACCTTCTGGCAACCCGTTACCGACAAACCAATCAACAGTGCGAACCAAAAGCGCTTGACGTTCATCGTGGTGTCTCCTTTGAAGCCATTTCCCGATGCACCTCGCGTTACCCTTCGAATGGCGATCGCTTTCGAAGTATCATTGACCACACAAAGTATATCGCTACTGCGGGACGACTGCGACAGTCTGGACCGACTTTGATAATGTCAATGGCGCAAGGCTCGGCGGCGACCTGTTCCGATGTCGTTGGTCGACGACCCAAACGTTGTGGAAGGTTCGTACCGTCTTCTGTAGGCTGTAGTTTGGAGCGTCTTACGAATGATCCCCCAACGGCAGCACCGTGAACGTATTTCATGACCCAACCCGAGAAGAATTCGCCGAAGCCTAAGTCGTCCAGCGCGATTAGGCAGAAGACGCTAAGCCTTGTCCGCTCGGCGGGCACGACGCGTGTCCTTTTGCGCAAACAGATTTGGATTTGGCCGATTGTGGCCGCCGTTTTTCTGGGCATCGTCGGCTGGTCACTGCGTGGCCGCATCGAGAACGAACTGAAGCGGGAACTCGCTTCGGGCATTCAGACGATTCTCAATGCCGACGTGACGGCACTTCGGTTGTGGATGCAGGCTGAGAAGGCGACGGCCGAATCGGTCGCGAAGGACGCGCGGTTCGTCGAGCTTGTCGAACGGCTCAGCGGCTTGGGGGCCGGCGGCGAAGTGACGCAGCTTGATATCTTGCAATCAGACGAACTACGCGTGCTGCGCCGGAATCTCAGCCCCGTTCTCGAAGCGCACGGTCACAACGGCTTCCTCGTACTCGACGCGACAGGCAAGGTGCTCGCCGCCGCGCGGAATGATCCGATCGGCCTAATGCCGCCCGACGATGAAACGAAGCACCGCATTCTAAGCATCATCGAGAACCAAGAGTCAGCCATCATGTTGCCGGTTAAGAGTCTGATCGTCCTACCCGACCGCGACGGGCAACTCAGAGCCGGCGTCCCCACAATGTTCGCCTTGGCGCCAGTTATCGGTAAGGAAGGTAAGGCAATCGCCGCTTTGGGATTGCGGATTCGGCCCGACGAGGAATTCACCGAAATTCTCCGCGTCGCACGATCGGGAGAAACCGGAGAAACCTATGCCTTCAATCGCGAAGGAGTGCTGATTTCGCAAAGCCGATTTGACAACGACCTCATACGGATCGGTTTATTAGCTGATCAGACCGATTCGATTCTCAGCATCGAGATCCGTGATCCCGGAGTCGACATGACGCGCGGACAACGTCCGGCTGAGTTGCGGTCGAAACAGCCGCTCACACTAATGGCCGCTCAAGCGGCAGCTGGAAATAGCGGCGTCAACGTCGACGGCTACCGAGACTATCGGGGCGTTCCCGTCATCGGCGCCTGGACGTGGCTCGACGAATACGATTTTGGCGTGGCGACCGAAATCGACGTTGCCGAAGCCTATCGCACATTGAATATGCTGCGGTCCACATTTTGGGGACTGTTCGCACTTTTGGGCGCGGCTTCGGTGGCGATCTTCGTCTTCACGGTTGTTATCGCCCGTCTCAATCGCGAGGCGCGCCGAGCCGTGCTCGAGACGAAACAATTGGGGCAATACACGTTGGACGAAAAACTGGCCGAAGGCGGCATGGGAGTCGTTTACCGCGCTCATCACGCCATGCTGCACAGGCCAACCGCTGTCAAGTTCCTCGATGCCGATAAAACAAACGAGCAAACCATCGCGCGTTTCGAACGCGAAGTTCGTCTCACGAGCCAACTGAATCACCCCAATACGATCGCCGTGTACGACTATGGCCGCACGCCGGAGGGCATTTTCTACTACGCGATGGAATACCTCGACGGCTTGAACTTGGATGAGTTCGTTCAGCAATGGGGGCCGCAACCGGAAGGTCGAGTTATCGGAATTCTCCGACAAGTGTGTGGCTCGTTGGCGGAGGCGCACGGTGTTGGGCTGATCCACCGCGACATTAAGCCGGCCAACATGCTGATCAACCAACGCGGCGGCCTATACGATTTCGTGAAGCTCTTGGATTTTGGCCTCGTCAAAGCCGTTGATTCGAGCCGCGAGGCGACCCTCACATCGGCTGGTTCGCTCGCCGGCACGCCGCTGTATCTCTCACCCGAAGGTGTCGAGCGGCCGCAAAGCGTTGATGCGCGAAGCGACTTGTACGCCGTCGGAGCGGTTGGCTATTTTCTGTTAACCGGAACTCCGGTATTCGACGGAGATAACGTATTCGAGATCATCAACCAGCATTCAAAGGCAGCCCCCGAACCACCTTCGGAGCGATTGGGAAAGAACGTTTCCCAAGACTTCGAGCGACTACTGCTGGCCTGTCTCGAAAAAGATCCCGACAAACGTCCACAGACGGCCGTCGAACTAACCATCATGCTCGACGCGTGCGGTGCAGCAGAATCGTGGTCGCAAGCCGACGCCGCCCAGTGGTGGGAACAGTGTGGAAAGACAAAGGCGGACCGGGGCGCAACATCGATTACGGATGACGGCACTTTGGCCGCCACAATCATCACGCCCCAACCCCGATCGCCTCAACCAGACGAAACGTGAGCGTCGCCCGTTGCGTTGCTGCACGATTCGTCATCGCGGTCTCGCAACTCGAACCCAATTCAGGCAGGTGTTGTGCCCGGGCTGTTGCGGGCCGAGCGCGATCGTGAGCCGACCGTCTTTCACGTCCACGGTGACGGTTCGCTCAAGAAACCAACCTGACGCGGTCGTCACGTCTTTGATAACCGAGATCCCTTCTACGGTCACACGCTGGCCTGTCTGTTCGTGAGCCGAATCGCCCACGCAGACCGTGACGTGCCACTTACCGTTGGGAACCTCACATTCCCAGGTCGCGGCGTTTCGAGTGAACAAGAATGTATCGCGGTAGGCTTCCGGCAACGCGTTTCGGCGACGGTTGTTGTCGCTGATATTTGCGTTCCAGCCGTGGCCCCGCTGCGTGTCGAACGGCAAGCCGGTGTCGTTTGTGAATCCCGGAATCGGCCGCGAATCGTCGCCCGTAAAATTGAATCGCCGCTCGGCGGGGTTGCGCCGCGAATCGTCGGAAGCTAAGTCATCAAGAAGACCGTCGGTGTGGAGCGGTCGCGGTGTCATGGGCAGTGATGCATTTTTTGCATCCAGCGGTAAGGCGTCGTCCGCGTCGGCAATTCCGTCGCCGTCCGCATCGACCGGTGAACGCCGCGTGAACGGCACATCAGGCAGATTGCGGATCACTTTCCACCAGTGAATTGCAAACTCGCCTCGCGTCACGTCGCCCTGCCTGGGCTCGAGTTTTTCAGAACCGCGTTTTACTTGCTGCGTCGCCTTCATCACGACTTGCCGCCATTCGTCAGTCGCCGGTTCGTCGGGTTGGAAGGTGACATCGTCATGCCGCAGTGGAAGAACGCCGCTGACGGCCAGCATGTTGGCGGCTTCGTAGGCTTCGTCGTCGGTCTTCAGATCGCGAAACGGCCAGAGCGCCATTGGTTGCCCCGAATCAAGCCGCGCGCACAGTCCGCGCCTTACGTCCGAGAGCATCGTCCGATCGAAGGGGATCGCCCGCAAAGGCTTTTCGCGATTAAGACTCACTGCGGCGGCGGCGCCGGCGGCTTGACCGACGTGAATGCATTGGTCGTGCAGTCGGATCGCGGAACTGACGATGCTGGTATAACCGAGATTCTTTTGGGCGCCTAAAAGCCCATCGACTGTTTCGGGAATCAGGCTGCGCAGCGGGAACAGGCACAACCCCGCGTACGGAGGCCCCCACGTGCGACCCTTTTTGAAATATGATTGCCACGCCGTGCCTTCGGAATCGTTCGGCAGGAACGTGCGGCCCGTCATGTGGTAGTCATATTCGAACTGCCAGGCGGTGACACCGTCGTGATACATCGCGCGTCCGTACGTTTCGCTCTCGGCTCCCAGCGGTGTCGTGTCTTGTTGACGCATGACGTACATCGCCCTGAGCCTCAGTGACTCGCGAACGTAGGGCTTAAACGGCAATCGATCGGGCGTTCCGAATTCGTCACTCAGACGAAATCGGCGAAAACTGTGCGTCTTATCGGCCATCCGCTCGTGAACGGTCGTCTGCAAATGATGCAGCATACCCAGCGAGTGTTGTTTGGCATCGTCGAAAACAATCTGCCGCTGGTCGCGCGACATGACGACGATGTTCTTGTGCGAGGCACCGGGTTCGGTCTTTTCGAGCGACTGGTTGACGTGTTCCGGCAAGATATCCAGCGGATAGTCCTGCACCAACCAACACAAGAGGATCGCGTCGGGCCCTTTGACGCCCTCGAGTTGGTAATGATCGACAATTCGCCGTGACTGGTAGACCCGATCAACCGTCGCAAACGCATCGACGGGCCGGTGCGGCCAGGGTAGCGCGTCGTGTTCGGCCTTCGTCAAGCCGGTGGTGTTGAAGTAACGACGCTCGTCGTATCGCGGCGGCTTGGCAATCACGTGTTCGGTGTCGGTTTCTTCCACGATCATGCAATACGTGATCGGATTCATGTCCGCAAGCGGATATCCCTCGCGTTTTTCGGGTGCGAGAGGCTCACCGTAATCCGACTTTAAGTCCGGTCCATAGTCGAATGCGGCGCCCGATTGTTGAATCACGTCTCCGAAATCGGTGGCGTCGATCGTGACCTGGGCACGGACGGTCAGACCGCCGGTATCGAATTCGGTATTCGCGAAGTGGACTTCAGCCAACGTTGTTCCATCGTCGGCCACGTGCGCGGCGGTCGGAACGTGGTTCGAGATGATGCGAATCTGTCCGCGATCGACGTAGGGTTTGATCATCCGTCGAAAGATCGCCTCGGCTTCGGCCGGACGGCAGGTCGTGCCGACGGTCGTGTTTCCGGGAGAAGCGAGTCCATACTTCTGGCGATTGAACCGTTCGATCTGGTCGGTTAATTCCTTGAATAGCCCGGAACGGGGAATCGACGGCTGGCGCCGCGTGTTGCGCCGCCGCGTCTCTTCCCAGGATCGATTCTCATCGATGGCCACGAGTGCCTCAGCCGTGAACTGTCCGCCGAGCCACTGGATGTCGTTGACCAGCACGATACGTTCGACGCCCATCCGCGCCGCCTGAATCGCCGCCGCCCAACCCGACTCGGTCCCGCCGACGATCAACAGGTCGGCTTCGATTCGCACCGACTTGGCAGAACAGACGGAAGACGCCGCTGTCGACAACAGAAGCAGTGTAAACAGGGCCGTTTTGATCACGGACTCGGACTCCACAGTTGAGCAGGCTTCATGTTGACATGACGACGCGGGCGTCGCAGGGGGGCAGGTGTTGCACGACGGTCAAACGCTCGCGCGCTACACGATGGCTTCGATAACTTGCCCTCGGCTGATCGGCAGCGGGCGGTCGAACGGGTCGTGCAGTTCGGTCTCCCGTGGATACCCTAAACGGTTGAAGATCGTCGCGGAGATGTCCTGCGGTTCGACGCGTCCAGACTTGGGGTAGGCGGCGTGCGCGTCAGACGACCCGTAGACCGTTCCTCCGCGAATGCCCGCTCCGGCGAGCGCCGTTGAGAACACATAACCCCAATGACCACGGCCCGCCCTCGCGTCAAGTTTCGGCGAGCGACCGAATTCCGCCATCACGACGACCAGCGTGTCGTCCAGCATGCCGCGCTGTTCGAGGTCCTCGATCAATGCCGAATACGCGCGGTCGAACGGCGGCACGAGCACGTTCTTGAGTCGATTCGTCTCGTCGGTGTGGCTGTCCCAGCACGGGTTTTGCATCGGCTCGTCCGGGCTGCGAAACCAATTCACTTGCACGAACTTGACGCCCGCGCCGACGAGCCGGCGGGCAAGCAGCACACTCTGACCGAATTGTCCCCGGCCGTAGCGATCGCGCGTCTGGTCGGTTTCGCGTTTCAGATCACAGGCGGTGCGGGCTTTGGGAGAACCGACTAAGTCGAAAGCTTGCCGGCGTCGATCGGAATAGGCGGACGTCGCGCCGCTGCGATCGGCTTGCCGAAGTTTTGATTCGAGTTGTTCGAGCAGTGACTTGCGATTGCTGAGCCGACCCAGGTCGACGTCGGCCTGCAAGCGAAACTGCGGAACATCGAAATCGGCGTCCGCCGGGCGGCACTTAAACAACCATGGTTCGGCCGTGTGGCCCAGCCAACCGGCATCTTGCCCGGGCCAAATCGATTGATCGGTGTTGAAAATATGGTGCGGAAGCCGAACCGACGCCGGCAAGAACTCCGGCCCACGGTTTAAGTGCTGCACGACGGCCGCCATTGAGGGCCAGTTGTTCGGCGCGCCGGGATTGACGTTCTCACGATTGCGCGGTGCGTGCGGCTGACCGGTTAGCATTGCGTACCCGCTCGACGAGTGCGCGTTGTCCATCGTCACAACAGAGCGGAGGATGGCGATCCGGTCCATCAGCGTCGCGGTGCGCGGCATTAACTCGCTGATCTGGATGCCCGGAACCGAAGTGGAAATCGGACCAAACTCGCCGCGCACTTCGGGCGGGGCCTCAGGCTTGGGGTCCCACGTCGAATGCTGCGCCGGCCCGCCCATCAGAAATAGAACGATGCACGACTTCGCCGGCGCGGCCGATTGCGCACCGGCCGCTGAAAGCTGATTGCCCAGTGCCGGCAGCCCCACCAGTGCCGGCAGCCCCAACAGACCCGCCCCGCCGGCGCGGAGAATCTCGCGCCGCGAGAATCCATCGCACAGTTTGACGGACGAGTCAACAATCGAGAGCATGCACGGTCTCCACATCTGTCGCGAGGCGGTCACGGAAGTCGACGCCGTTGCGAGCGGTCACGTCTGCCCGTCAACAACCGACGGCCAAACGCGAGCCAACGCTCGATTTTCGCCGGTGCGCGAGTCCAAAGCAAGGGCAACGTCACAGCCGGCGTACCGCAGGCCGCGTGCCGCTTATACGTCGACGGATCTTGAACCTTTCAACCAAGCGTTACGCGGTCCGGCCGAGCGATCTCCGCACGATGATCGCGCATTTCCCACGACGTCATCTCCAACCCCGTGACTATTCCCAAACACGTCTTTCCGGTGCATGATGATAGGTAGCCACGTCAAAACCCGGTTGTGGACAAATCTCGGCCTGGAAAACAAGGGGCTTGATTTGGCAACAGAGGGTTTTGACGCTACTTCAAATACGATTCCCGGCGGATGATGTCGATGCGTCTGGGCATTTAAGAGCGGCCAGGAGAGAGTAACGATGAAGCAAGTCACAGCCACGTTTTGCGGATTGGCCTTTATGACCTGCGCTTCGGCGGCAGGCGACGACGCCAAAACGACCGAAGCGGCACCCGCCTCGAACGCGTCCATCGCAGCGCGGGAATCGTCGCTCAATCACGACATCGCTCTCGCGGCGCTTGTGCAGCCCGCGGCGGCTCGCCGCGCGGGTTGGCTCGACCATCGCATCCGTCAAGGCGACGGAAAAGGGGGCTGGGTCGCGCGACCGGCCAAAATTCAAACCATCTCTCATCCGACCGCCATGACGATGCCGTTCGGACTCGTTCTTATGGATAACGGCGAACTCGCCCTGCAATGTAGCGCCGAGGGGAAGCCGACCAAGCCGATCATCGCATTCAGCAAAGACGGCGGCGAGAGTTGGACCGACTTTATCGAAGTGCCCGGTGCCACGGGCCGTCCCATGCTGCTCACAGCCCACGGCTCCGGCACGCTCTCGTTTGTCGCCGGCCGAAGGTTCTTGAGCCGCGATTACGGCCGAACCTGGAACGAGAACGTCGAGCATCCCCCGACGAAGGCTGGCCACGCATTCAATCTGGAAGGCAATGCCTGGGTCGATCGCGACGACTCAGGGAACGCGCGAGCCATTCTCGAACTCGGCTGGCACTACGAGCCCGGCAAAAAACATCCCCGCGACGACGCGACGGTCGTCTTTCGCCGCTCGATCGACGGCGGTCGAACGTGGCGTGACGAACTCTCACCGCCGCAATGGAAATTCACGATGGAACACGCGGGCAAGAAATGGCTGCGGGGAGTGAGCGAAGGCGCCATTGTGCGTGCCGCCAACGGCGACCTCGTCGCGGCTCTGCGATCTGACATGCCACCCAGCTTCTTCGACGGCCCGCATGACGACAGCCTAGAAGGAACCGCGATCAGTATCTCCGGCGACGACGGCAAGACCTGGTCGGAGATGAACATTCTCTACTACGCCGGCCGTCATCACGCCAATCTGCAACGACTGCCCAGCGGCGACCTCGTCTGCACGCTCGTCGTGCGGGACGACGTCGACGGTCTCAAGCTGGCCGGTTTTCGCCGCGGCTGCGACGCACTGATCAGCCACGACCACGGTCGCACCTGGAATCTCGACCGGCGCTACGAACTCGATTCGTTCGACTACGAGCGCGAAGACGGCTACTGGGTCGACGGCAAATGCGGCCACATCGCCGCGGTCGCGCTACCCGACGGTCACGTCATTTCCGCCTACGGTCACTATTTGAAGCGCGCCGCCGTGCTCATCAAGTGGAAGCCGAACGCCGATTGAGCGTTAGACGGTTTTCATGGTCTGCTCAGGAGTACGAGGCACCGGTGGAACGTGGCACGTGGAGGGATATCAAGAAACTTGATAAAATGCCGTCGGCTGGCTGACATTCGCGCAACTGCTTCTTTTTCTAGGGCTTGGCTCGCAATTCCGCCAGAGCGTTAACACGCACATTTGCGTGCTACGGGGGTTATCAGAGATCTTCGTAAGAACAAGTTAGGCTTACTAGGCAGAATTCCACTCGGCGACGCAGCACGGACGGGTACACTATGCGAACGCGTTATTTCGGGCACGACGCGGCGTACCAGATGCGGAGGGCGTCTGGCGCGACTGGTTGGGACACACCTGAAGTGTCGGCGGCCGTCTTGCGGCAGTTCGAGCGACTGCTGCGGCACGACGCCGTTCCACAAGCGAGCCGGCTGATTGAATTCGGCTGTGGCGCGGGCAACCTCAGCGTTGGATTCGCTAGGCTCGGCTTCGAAGTTTTGGGCGTCGATATATCACCATCCGCGGTCGCGTGGGCGAGAGAGCGGGTTTCCGCGCTTGGACTTGCGATCGACTTTCGCGTTGGCAACGTGGTCTCTCTGGCTGATGACGATTCAAGTTACGCGGTAGCGGTTGATAGCCATTGCCTGCACTGCTTGATTGGGACTGATCGAGGCGTATTCTTGCGAAATACTAAGCGCCTTCTCAACCCAAGCGGTGCGCTCATTGTGAACACAATGTGCCAGAACGGGAACACGCATCGACTTGAAGGGTTCGACGCCACTACGGGAGTGATCGTGCACAGCGGTATTGCTACGAGGTACATCGGCTGTCGAGGGGGAATCGAGAGCGAGATTCGACAGGCAGGATTCGAGATCGTCGAGAGCGGTGTGGAATCGGACGAAGAGCAGATGGACGATCTGCTAGTAGTGGCCATTCCAATTCGGGAAGCCTAACAATACGCTGCGCCTGACAGCGTCCTACGGTCCGGCGCCTTGCGGAGCAAGGCTTGGCCCTACGTCCTTGCAGGTGAGCTAAATCCGTTATGCCAGAGTATATCTAATTTCATGCCTCAACCCGATCCAGCGAGAATCATGACCTTTGCATCGCCGAAAGATCTCGGCCGGTGGCTCAAGGTGAATCACGCCACCGAAAGTGAACTGTGGGTGAAGATATTCAAGAAGAAGACTGGGATTCCGAGCGTGACTTGGGACGATGTCGTGATTGAGACGCTGTGCTGGGGCTGGATCGACGGCGTCAAGAAGTCAATCGATGACCAAGCCTATCTCCAGCGGGTCACTCCAAGAAAAACGCGAAGCAACTGGTCAAAAAGGAACAGAGAGCATGCGGAGCGTTTGATAAGCGAGGGCCGGATGACGGAGTCAGGACTCGTGCATGTTCGTGCCGCCAAAGCGGATGGCCGGTGGGAGAACGCCTATGCGGCAAGTGAAATGAAAGTGCCAGCGGATTTCCTAGCAGCACTGGAGAGCAAGCCGAAGGCGAAGCAGTTTTTTGAAACGCTCAATAAATCGAGTCGTTATGTCATCGCGTACGGATTGACAAGTGCAAAGAAATCCGAAACCAGACAGAGGCGATTTGCAAAATTCATGGACATGCTTGTCCGCGAAGAAAAGCCGGACTTTGGCTTCAACAAGACGAAAAAGGCATAACAATGCAATGCACCGGAGTGGCGAAGTCCGGGCGTTTTCAAATGGACAATCACTCGTCGCGGCCCGGTGATTTTAGACGTTCGGCAGGAACCATGAAGACTTACATCAATCTATCGCTCGCGTTCTTAATCCTAGCTTGTTGTTCATGCGGCAAGTCGCCTGAAACACTGATTGAAGGCGGTTACGATGAACAGGAAATGGATGCCGCAATCGCTCGGGCTCGCAGCGAAGTCGATTCATTCATTGCGGAAATGTCCGAAGGCGACGGCACAGACTTCTCTGTAAAGACTCCAATTGAAGACAATGGAGAGATCGAACACTTCTGGCTTTCGGATATTGTCTACCACGGTGGCGAATTTGAAGGGATGATCGGCAATGACCCTGGAATGGTCGGGAATGTGAAGATCGGTCAGAAATGGACAGTCAAGAAATCTGAGATATCGGATTGGATGTTCATGCGTGACGGCAAGATTCACGGCAACTACACGATGCGACCGCTTTTAAAGACCATGCCGGAAGAAGAGGCCGCAAGGTTAAGGTCGATGTTGGCAGATCCATGACCCGGCCGAAGCAGGCGATGAACCGAAGCACACTCGCCTTTTGGTTTTTTTGGCGCCATTCGCTCTGGTCACGGTGATTGGGGTTTCGTAGCGCCGGTTTCACCGGCCAGACTTGGAATTATACTTCTGCTTACGATCTGTTTTCGACGTGCATTCAGCTTGCGCCATTGATCGGTTTCGACGACAGTCGATCGCGGCGCAGGAGCGCGAGTCGAATTCCAACGTGCGGCCGGCCGAGCCGGCCCTACCGAACTTCGTTAGACACAATCTTCATGAGCCCATCCTATGGATGACTTTTCGAGCGTGATTGATGCGTCACAGCCGATGGCCCACTTGATCGACTTCTTCTGTTACCGTGGCGCACCGCGAAACAACGATCGAGACAACCCGCTTCTAGTTCTTGTGAATCACGGCTATGTTGTTGGGTTCTCACCAAAAACGCTACAACCTGCGTGGTCTGCCTATAGAGTCGGCGAAACAAAGACCGATGTCGGCGTACAACCAATAGAATCTTGGTACGCAAGACCCCACTCCTACTACGATGACCCGCGACTGCCTCCGGAGTATCAGATCGGGACTGGGACCTTCAAGAAGTCTAGCGTTGAAGGTACTGACAAACCGCTTGACGTAGGGCACATGACGCCGAACTATGCGATTGCTCAGCAGTTTGGCCCGTTGGCGCAGATGGAAACGTTCTTCATGTCTAACATGTCGCCTCAGTCGCGCAACCTAAACCAAGGTTATTGGCGGATCATGGAAGAAAACATCGTTGACCTTTACCGGAAGGAAAGCGACCACATTTGGATTGTGTCTGGACCGATTTTCAAGCCACAACTCGGATCAATCAGAAGGCGCCGCGGAAAACTTCGAATTCCCATTCCAAGCCATTACTTTCTGGTGGCAGTTGGCTTTGATACGAAGAACCGAAAAGAAGTTGTTGCTCTGAAAATATCGCAAGATGCGGATCGGGATATATTCAAGTACTCGCAGTTGACGTCGGTCGCAACCATTGAAAAGGAAACCAAATTGCGTTTGTTTTCCCAGCAGAGTGATTCAGTTCATCGCAAGTTCATTACGAAGACTGACAAGAACGCGTTGTGGGATAAACTGGCGCGAAACCTTGAACAACTGAACCAACCAAGCACAGAAGACACCTAGGAAGTGCGTGACAGAACAATCGCATGCACCGGAGCACGCGATCCGATCAAACGTGAAATCAGTGTCATCTGCGCGTGCCCGGTGATGCTCGACGTTAACCTGCTCTTCATTCGTAAAGGCTAACACTTGCACCAATTCAAAGTCTTGTTTTGCGGCTCACATCTATGGCTTGCCCTCGGACTGGTGCTGTTCCTGTTCTCGCACGGAATATGGACCATTCCGATTTGCTCGTGGTTTGCCTTCGTGTTTTTGATCCGCTTCCACAGGACCAGCTCGCGTCCTTGGCTCGCAATCGTCACGCTCTGGGTCGGGATGTCGGCCTGCCATGCGTTCATGTATGACGGATTGTTGCCCGTCAACGGACTCTTGTTTTACGCCGCTTGTTTGCTCTTTGGAGGAATCTGGGGGTTTCCTTTCATTGTCGACTGGCTTCTCTACCGCAGGCTCGACGGTTTTGCATCGACATTTCTCTGGCCGTTGTTGATAGTGACGATCAATTACTTCCTGGCTGCATACCTTCCCAGCCTCGCCCATTCCCAGGTCGAATATCTATCGCTGATTCAAGTCGTCTCGATCACTGGAATGGGTGGACTTGTCTTCCTCATCTACTGGTTCGCGGCAACACTCAACCGGATCTGGGAATCAGAATTCGATTGGGCCTTGATAAGGAGAGAAGGTTCCATTTTTCTGGGCGCCCTGATTCTTGTCCTGGTCTATGGCGAAACTCGCCTGGCGTTTGCGAATAGCCACGAAGAGACCTTGCAGGTAGCCATGATCAATATCCAAAGGAATCGCCTCCAAAGTCTCGACAACTTTCAACCCGACATCGTTGAGGACCTTTTTAGTGTGAGCAAAAAGGCCGTGGATGCGGATGCCCAGGTGATCGCATGGTCTGAAGCGAATGTAGATGTACCACTTGATTATGAAGATGACCTGGTTGAACTCGGGAAGGAGTTCGCGAAGGACAACGAAGTCTTTCTTTTCATGTCATTTCGCTCCTTCTCGACTCCCAGCATAAATGAAAATAAGACCGTCGGAATCTCGCCAAGCGGAGATATTGTTGTTGACTATTTGAAGTCCAATCTGATTGCCGTTCTTGAGGCAGACACCAAGAAGGGAGATGGAGAGGTCGCAACCGCAAACATAGATGACATTCGGACTGGCCATGTCATTTGCTATGACGTGGATTTTCCGTCGTTCATACAACAAGCAGGGAAGCGCGATGTCGACATCCTGTTTGCCCCATCCTCTGACTGGCGGGAGATCAGGTATTTGCACGCGACGTCGGCAAGATTCCGCGCTGTTGAGAATGGCTGCTCGCTGGTGCGGCCTACAGTCCAGGGCCTCTCAATCGCAACAGACCCCTATGGTCGAATGTTGTCTTACCACGATTACTATTCAAACAGCCCGAGACTTTCGATTGTCGGAGTCCCTTCGCGTGGCGTGAGAACGATTTACTCAATGTGCGGTGATCTGTTTAGTATCATTTGCAGTGTTCTGTTTTTGGCATTAATTGGCCTTGCGTATCTCAAGGGAGATGCGACTCAAAGTGATACGAACGAGGGGACTTATCCGCTTCAGTTCTAAGAACAAACGCTGGATAACAATCCGTTGCACTGGAGCCGCGGGCCGCGCGGGTTCTGAAATCAATGCCGTTGGCCGCGGCCCGGTGAACGGTGACGTTATTCCATCATCTGCGCCATGAACGCAAACGTCAGACCCGATGCGATACGTCCGGCACCGTGGTGGCTCTTCGTTTTGTTGGTCGCCGCCAAAACTGTCATGTCGGTGCTCGGCAATTACTGGTTTGTTCCAAGCCGCGTCTGGGAACCCCTGTATGTCCAGTCACACGGACTTGTGCACCCGACGCTCCTCGGGAACGTCGCGATCTTCATCGTCGTGATTTGTGGCGTCTTGCTGTGGACGGGTCGTCGGACGCCGGCCGAGCTGGGCATCGAGCCTCGCAAGATACCAACCGGCGTCATTTATACGTGCGTTCTGTGGATTGTGATGCAGCTTGTGTTGGCCGGCCTCTATGTGGGTTTCGGCAAACCGCTCGCCATCGCGAACGGCTGGATCGGGCTCGACGTTCTTAAGAAGGTGGGTAGTCTTCTTGGCCAACTCTTGGGCAACGCGCTGTGTGAGGAGATCCTCTTTCGAGGCTTCTTGCTGATGCAGTGTCTGTTGCTCTTTCGGTCGATGTGGCCACATCGACCGACGAGAGCACTTATGGCCGCGTTCTGTCTGGCTGCCGCGATCTTCGCCGTCGCTCACTTGCCCGTGCAATTGAGGCCGGGCGTGTACGCTTCTCTGTCCAAGCTTGGGTGGGACCAAGTGCGCATCTTTGTGGGGGCCTGTGTTTATGGTTGGATCTATTGGCAAACGCGCAACCTCTTTTTCACAGTCGGTGTGCATGCGTTAGCAAATGTGCCGACGACACTATTTGCGGGGCACAACCTTGGTCCACTGACGCACCCCGATGTGATTGGTGCTGTGAAATTCGTACTTGTCATTTCGATCACGGCGGCATGGCACCGGCTCCCGGCAACGAACTGGAGAGCCGACAATTACCCATTCCGGGGATAACAAATCGGCGAACCGGAGTTGGCTCACGATTCCGCCCGCGCGTTAACGCGCACATGTGCATGCGACTCAAGTTATCAGTGATCTTGTTAAGACCACGTTCAGGCTCTAGGCTGCCAATTCGATGCGACTGACTCGTCACACATTCGCGAACGCTTGGCTGATTGCGTTGACCGCTCTGCTCGCTGTCCCAATGTCCGTCATGATACATAATGCCTGGAAGAGAACTCGAACGATCGCTGTTTACGACTCGCAGAAGGAAGTCGTCGACACGGTCATCCAAGAATTCGCAGATGCTCTCCGACAAGATGGCTACGGCGTGATCAATGACTCAACCGGATCGAACGGAAGCGGCGAATGGAGAAAATACGCCGCACTCACCGCAACCGACTCGGACGCCGCCCAGCATGTCTGCTATGTCGAAATTATGGGATTTGTAAACCACGATGACGACGGTCAACCGGCTTTCATGAAGATCCTGCCGATGAGGCTGTCCCACCGAAGTCGTGCATTGAACTCAAGATTTCTTACGCTTCTTTGTGCTGAACTCGACAAGAATGGCTGGGAGTACGGCATTGACTCGAAGTGTTCCGGGCGTGGCTGGTTTTCCAACTTTGACTCAAATCACTACCTTGCGAAGGAATAGCCAGAACCACGGGTTGGACTGGGGCGGGATCAACCGGGTCGCTCGCTTCGCCCGATCCCCTCCACTCCCCGCCCGGTGATCTTAGTCGTCATCGCGATTTGGCGCGCCGCCGTGCTCATCAAGTGGAAGCCGAACACGGATTGGACGACAGACGGTTTCTTGCTGCTTGGCGCCGGCGGGTTTCTTCAATAGCGGCAGAATCACCTATCTTGCCTCACTTCAAACGGCTATGTTGAATTGAGCAGAACGTCGAATTCGCGCTGCTCCGTCCGCGAGTTGCGGACATTCGGAAATGTCATGCCGATGGACGATCGGCTAACCAGCGCAACATCGAATCGCGTCAAATCGAATGTCAGAGAGTCATTCCCTAAGTGATGAACTTCAGGAAGTACGCCGTCGATGGCGCGAGTGGGTTCCCGGTGCGTCACTCGCCCTTGCGCTGCTTGTCATTGGTGATATGGCCGGTCGCCCGAACCAACTCAATTTGTGGTTTGACGATGACGGCAGTTTTTTTCCGCTCATCGGGTGTATTGGGTTCACGGGCGCATTTTGCTCCCTAATGTGGATGACGTGTCAATGCACACAGCCGCCGGCCCAGTTTCAGCGCAATGCGCGAATTCTCACGGCCGTGTTTTTCGGCATCGTGGCGCTCAAGGCTGGCGGTCGTTTTGCGCATCTCTGTTCGGACGGTTCACCCGTCATCGAAGGCCTCGCGATACTCGGAACACCGGCGCTTGTCATTGTCGCGGTATTCGCCTGCAAACGTCGCGGTGTCGGTGCCCTGATCGCAACGTCCCTCATTGTCGCCGTTTGGATGCTGGCCCGGATCTACCTAGACTGGGCACATGGCAATTGATGGCGTTGTTGTAGCGGAACGCGTACAAACGATGTAAATAGATCAAACCGGCACGTGCGACACGCCGCTTCGAGTACATTATGCAAAGCTCATTCATGCCACCCAGTATCGAGTCGCTGGCCGATATTGATACCGCAGACGACAGCTACGAAGACGCCAGCGTTGTAATCCAAGGCGTCGTTTCGCCCAGTAGCAGCGGCGGCTGGTTCGGCGAGAACGACGACTACGAAGTGCATTGCTTTTCATTCACCGCGTGGCGCCGACTTGGGGAAGGGATCGTCAAACGCGAACTGACAGTTCTTCGACCGGTACCTCCAGACGCTGAGTACGGGGACGACTTTCCGGAATACTCAATTTGCCGAATCAGGGTTTTGCTTTCAGCCGACGCAACACGTGCCGTATTCGAGAAAGCGTTGCCGTTGGATTCACCCGACGAGGAACTGCAGACGCTCGCGAACGAATTGCAACGACCCGTAATTGTCTCAACTAGAGGTTTTGGCGATCTAATTTTAGATCGAGGTCTCGGCCAGTTTGACGGCGATTCAGACTGGAATGGCGATCCGATCAGCGTAACGTTTCCCGCGTGCAATGATACGCTTGCGGATGACGTGCTGAAAGTTGCGGAATCACTCTGGTCGGAACAGTCGAAGTGGAAGAAACAGACTGAAGACTTCGCGGTCCGAGAATACTTGGAATTAAAGAACGGTGTATGGTTGGATGAGCGTGAATCGAAACTGTCAGCCAAAGATTTCATCGATCGGATGACACTCGAACTGATTTCGATATCATCCGACGGCGAATTCGAATTCTGGTATGACGACGGTGATCTGTTCTGGGGTCATTCAATTGTAGTAAGCGGAAACTTGAAAGATGGCCCGAATCGTGCAGTCATTTCCGGCTGATTCAACACAACTGTCGTCGAACAGGGTGATGACGGGACTATTTCTTCACCTGATCGCTGCGTCATTCGCGGTTGGTTGCGGTCAACAGCCATCGAACGAAATGCCGACAGCGGCGCCTGACATCGAAGAGGTCTCGAACGTGGCCGGTGACGACGCAAATGTATCAGCGATTGGCCGGCGTTACTTCATTCGGGACGCAGCATACGATCTGATCGGCGGGCGCGTCGTCGTAACCGATCGCCATCGACCGCGCGTCGTTACGCTTGATCCGTGGCTCGAAGTTATTTTCGCAGCCGCAGACGGACAGCGGACCGTCGATCAGTTCGTTACAGAACTGGAGGCGGGCTACGCTGACGGCGCGCCGGACGGCTTAGCCGCTCAGACCGCCCGTTTCGTACAGTCACTGGAAAACGACGGTTTGATCAAGATGATCGATGAGTCGATGAAACTTCCGTATTATTTGTCCAACCCGAAATCGGAACTTGACATGGACCGTGCAACTGAACTTATGAAGAAAGATGGATTCATCAAGCCGGCTGAATGAGACGGTTGCTAACGAAGTACTTGCTACTTTCGCGCAAACACTTACCAAAAACGTCCCTCCAAGGAGAACAAACGGATGTGTCTCTCAAAACTTGTCGGCGGCGTACTCTCAGTGACGCTTCTCGTACCGAATCTCGCAGCGGCGCAGGCGACGAAGGAATCTGCTTACGACCATCGTGAGTCGGCCGAGTATCGCGCTTTGAATTCCTGTTCGCGCGAGAGGCTGAGCCGGGTTGTCGAGGATCTTGCTGTGCTGGAAACGGCGCTCGACAAGTACATGGCCGATCACGATCGTCAGCCGCCGGAATCGCTGGGCGAGTTGGTGCCGGAGTACCTGGCGTGGCTGCCGAAAGATCCCTTCGCGAAGCCCAACGCTAAGGTTGGCCCCACGTGGAAGCCGTCGCTCGGCGGGGCGGGTTACCTGTATCAGCGGCGCCTCGGCTCGGCTTACGTCACGTCCCGGAAAAAACCGCTCAAGCTGCAAAGACTCAACGGTTCATGGAAAATCAAGAGCGTGGGGCTGGGGAACTTTCCACTGCGATGGGAGTCGAAAAACGGCCGCGGGCTGCTGCGCAGCAAAGGCTATTGGAGCCGCATGCAATTCGATGTGTTTTAGCCTGTTGCCGGCCACAACGAATCGTCAGAGCGAAGCCGCCAACAGGTGCGCGATGCACGTTGCGTAGTCGCCAACGACTTCCTGCTCGCGTCAACCGTTGAGAGAAGGAACAACCCTGACCGATCAGATTTCATACCGCACCGACTTAGCGGGCGTCGATTGGGCGCGGCTCAAGGCGGCACTCGGCGCCGATGACTTTGACAACGGTCGCTCGCCTGAACAGCTCCGCGTGTCGTTCGAGAATAGCGAATTCACCGTGCTTGCCTTCCAGGGGGACGAGGTCGTGGGCACGGCACGCGCGCTGTCGGATGGGGTTTGCAATGCCTACGTTGTCGATGTTTGGACGCAATCACCGTTTCGCCTGCGGGGGATCGCTCGAACGATGATGGAATCGCTGCTGAGCCGACTGGACGGCCAGCACGTCTACCTGTTCACCGACGACTGCACGGGCTTCTACAAGAAACTCGGGTTTCAAGTGCAACCCGTGGGCCTGGGCCAAGTCATGGGACGTTGGTTGCAGCGTGATGCGTAGCGGATCGTTCAAACCGACGGATCAGTTTATCCACAACAGGCCACGAGAACTGCGCTTTGATCGGCGTCTTCACCGAGGTATAGTGTAAGCTGCATCCAACCGCGTTCGGGCAGAAGACTCAGGAGATGATCGTATGCTTACGGTCCCAGGTTCCGGCATCAGGCTTTGCGATGGGGTGTCGCGCCGGTCGTTCCTGAAGATCGGTGGGTTGGCACTCGGCGGCTTGAGCTTGCCGCAACTGTTGCAAGCCGAGGCGAACAGCGGAACGGGGCGGGGGCGATCGCAGAAGTCGGTTATCATGGTCTTCTTAGCCGGGGGGCCGCCGCATCAGGACATGTTCGACCTCAAGCCGGAAGCGCCCAGCGAATACCGGGGCGAGTTTTCTCCGATCCGCTCGAATGTGCCGGGCATCGACGTCTGCGAACACTTGCCGCTGTTGGCCCAGAGAATGGATCGCCTGGCGGTGATCCGATCGCTGTACGGGTCGGAAGGTCGTCACGCGGCCTTTCAATGTCTGCACGGGCACCCGGTGCGGAATCAGCCGCCCGGCGGTTGGCCCTGCTTCGCGTCGGCCGTGGCGAAGTTGCACGGCCCGGTGAATTCGGAAATTCCTCCCGCCGTGAGCCTACAGCCGAGAATCGGCATACCAGGTTGGAGCGACTCCGGGCAGGCGGGGTTTGCCGGCTTGAAGCACGCGCCCTTTGCGCCGAACGCCTCCGGCACGAAAGACCTCGTGCTCGACGGCATGAACCTCAACACGTTGAGCCAACGCCGAACGTTGTTAGCCAAGATCGACCTTCTCCGCCGCGAACTCGACACAACCGACGTGATCGACGGCATGAACACGTACTATCGTCAGGCGTTCGATATTCTCACCACGGGACGGCTCGCCGCGGCGCTGGACGTCGAGCAGGAAGATCCGGCCGTTCGCGAACGTTACGGACGGGGTTCGACCGAGCCGGCCGGCTACGGCGACGCCGGTTGGTTGCGAAATGAAGACATGCTCGTCGCCCGACGGCTGATTGAAGCCGGCGCCCGCGTCGTCACGCTGTCGTTCGGCCGTTGGGATTGGCACGGCCAGCCTCACGGTACGAACTTTGACAACGCCCGCGACCATCTTCCCATTTTTGACCAGGCTCTCAGCGCACTCTTGGACGATCTCCACGAGCGAGGCTTAGAGCAAGACGTCTCGGTTGTCGTCTGGGGCGAGTTCGGCCGAACGCCTCTCATCAACAAAAAGGGCGGACGCGATCACTGGCCGCGCGTCGCCTGTGCGCTGTTGGCAGGCGGCGGGATGAAGACCGGGCAGATCATTGGTTCGACGAATGCGCGAGCCGAGCACGCGACGAGCCGACCCGTTCATTTTCAAGACGTGTTCGCGACGCTGTACCGTAACGTCGGTCTGGACATCGATCACACGACGATCAACGACCTCACCGGCCGGCCGCAGTATCTCGTCGACCATACGAAGTACAAGCCGCTGCCCGAATTGGTCTGATGAGGTTGGGTTCGACGTCCACCAACGAGCTGATTTTTTCCGGCAACGTTCTCGCGCCAATCGAAACTCGACGCGAATGACCGATCGGCACCCTGTCAGAATTCCCGAGTGAAACGACCGTGAAGACAACACCTATTCAGAGCCTGCATCACAACAACGCCGTCTACAGCGCCGCGTTTTCGCCGGACGGGCGGCTGTTGGCCAGCGGGAGCATGGACAAGACGATCAAGCTTTGGGATTTGTCGACCGGTGATGAGCGACATCGGCTGCGTGGTCACGGCGAAACCGTTTGTGCCGTCGTCTTTTTTCCCGATGGCGAGTCGTTGCTCTCAGCCGCCTTTGATAAGACGCTGCGCGTCTGGGACGTGGCGACGGGCAAGCTGACGTCGACGATGGCCGGTCATCAGGAGTATCTGACCTCGATGGCCGCATCGCAGGATGTTCGCGTTGCCGTCTCCGGTTCTCATGACAAGAACGTCATCCTATGGGACATCTCAAGCGAGACTCAGCTCGCCGTTCTCAAGGGGCACACCGATCTGATTAACGCCGTCGCCATCTCGGCTGAGGGAACGACGGCCGCCTCGGCGGGGCACGATCTACTGGTGCGGCTATGGAATTTTGAAAAGCGGGAATCGATGGGGGAACTCGGGCCTCACGAGGCTCCCATTGAGTGCCTCGCCTTTTCACCCGATGGCAAGACGGTTGCCGCCGGCGATGACGATCGCGCGATTCGCCTGTGGAACGTGAAGACGGGCACATCGACGACGATCAACGCCGGCCACACGCGAACGGTGAAGTCACTCGCCTTTTCGCCGGACGGCCGTTGGCTGGTTTCGGGCGGTGGCGACACAACGATCCGAATTCACGATCTCAAAGCCAACCAACCGCTTCAGACGCTCAACGCCCATCGCAACACCGTCTACGGTCTTGCATTCTCGGCGGACGGATCTCGATTGGCGTCGACAGGGTTCGATCGAACGGTCCACATCTGGGACGTCAGCGAACTCAAGTCCGTTTGACGAACCGGTGGCAGGCCAAATCACTCTATTTACCGCTTCAATCGCATCGGCGGCAGCGACATCAAATCGAGGCGTGGTCTCGCTGACTCGTCGCGCGCGACGGTCAAATCTCGCCGAACGTGCCCAACTTTTCGCCGGATGGGCTTACGAGCGGTCAGACGGCATGTTCAAATGGAGTATGTGCGTGCGATCCTAGCGGAATTGACGAGCAGGTGGCCCGCTGCGGTATTATTCTCGATTCCTGAAGGTGGGCGACGGCTGAAGACTCGATGCATGCAATCGCGCGAATTAACGATCTGCAAGAAGACGAACCATGACGCTCTGGTTTGTCGCGCGAACCACGACGTACAAGATGCGAACGATGAGGAAAAAGATGAAGACGAAACGGCTTCGTCGGTGGGCGACCGCTTGCATGGTATTTGTTGTATCGGCAACGGCGTCGACTGCTGCCGAGGAAACGCCCCAGCGGACGGCCACGTTGTATCGCGACACCTGGGGCGTCCCACATATTTATGCCGAGACCGCTGCCGCCGGCGCGTACGCGCTGGGTTACGCGCAGGCTGAAGATCGGCTCGGCGATATCTACCAAAGCGTGCGGACGGGCATGGGCCTGATGTCCGAAGCATTCGGCAAGAAGTACGTCGACCAAGATTACATCATGCGGTTGTGCCGGAACGCTGAGTTGGCCGAGGAACATTGGAAGACGGCGCCGTCACACATGAAGGAGATCACGACGGCCTTCACAGCGGGCATCGGGGCATACATCAAAGAGCACCCAGAGAATGTTCCCGAACATGCTTTGAAAATCGAGCCGTGGATGATCATGACGATCGGCCGCGCGATGATCTTGCGTTGGCCGCTGGGAACGATCCAAGACGATCTCAAGGAAGGGAAACGTCGTAGCGAGGCACCGCAGGGGCCGCCGATGCGGTCGAACCAATGGGCGGTCGCACCGTCGCGTTCGGCCGACAACGTTCCCATTCTGTTGGCCGATCCGCATTTGACCTGGGAAGGTCTGGCCGTGCTGTACGAAGCCCGCGTTCATGCCGGCGACCTGCACATGAACGGGTTCTTCTTGATCGGCGCACCGATAGTCGGAATCGGGCACAACCGGCACGTTGGTTGGTCGATGACGACCGGCGGCCCCGACACGTCGGACGTTTACGAGATGCAGTTCAAACTCGGCTTGCCGCCGCAATACAAGTACGACGATGAATGGCGCGACGCCCGTATCGTACCGATCAGCATTCCGGTCAAGGATTCCTTACCGGTGATTAGGCCCGCGATCTACACCCATCTGGGTCCGGTGGTCAGCGAGCCGAACCTCAAGACGGGCCGCGCTTTCGTGGGCGCATCACCCTATTTCAAACAGGCGGGACTTTCCGAACAGTTGTACCGCATGGCGACGGCGACCGATTCGCATGAGTTGTTCGACGCACTGGGAATGCATCAACTCAACGAGCAGAACATGATGTTTGCCGACGTGCACGGAACCATCGGCTATCTCCGCAGTGGCGCGACGCCCATTCGCCCCGATGGTTATGACTGGAGCGCCCCGGTCTCCGGTCAGACGTCGAAGACCGCCTGGACGGACCTGCATCCCGTCGAGGACCTCGTGCACATCTTTAACCCCAAGCGGGGGTACATGACGAATTGCAACATCAGCCCGGAAAACATGCTCGTCGATTCACCGATGACGCCCGACAAGTATCGAAAATACATCTACAACGTCACCTGGGACACGAACAACCCGCGCGGTCGCCGCACCGTGGAAGTCTTAGAAAACGACGATTCGGTCACCAAGGACGAAGCCATCTCGTATGCAATGGACGTGCACGACTATCTGGCCGACGTCTGGCAGCATGAACTTCGTGAAGCGATCGACAGCGTCGGAAAGGATCAGCCTCGCGATGCCGAATTCGACGCGGCCGTGAAAGCGATTCTCGACTGGGACGGAGAGTTCGTGCCTGAGTCGACGGCGACGCCCGTGTACAAGTTTTGGCGGCTCAAGTGCGGCAAGCAACTCGACCTGGCGCCGCTGGCGCAAGGTAAGCCGCTCGACGACGCATCGCGCCGGAAAATGCTCGACCTTTTGGCTGACACGATCGCCGAAATGAAAAAGCAATACGGCCGCTGGAACGTCGCCTGGGGAGACATTCACAAGGTGGGCCGCGGCGGCAAATACTTTCCCGTGGGCGGTGCGGAGTTCAAGTCGGGAAACCCCGATGCCAACTTCGCCGAGACGCTGTTCGACGTCCGCTGTGATCCCGACCCCGATCAACCCGGCCGCTTCATCGCCAGAAACGGTTCAATGGCGATGCTGCTCATGTTCTTCCGTAAGGACGGTATCGAGACCTACACTTGCACTCCCTGGGGCCAAAGCGGCGATCCCGATTCACCGCACTACATGGATCAAGGCGAGAAACTGTACTCCAAGCGTCTTATGAAGCCGAACTGGTGGACGAAAGAAGAGTTGATGCCGCACGTCGAATCGACGACCATTCTGAGCCTTGACGGGAAGTAACACGGCCGACGTTTTCAAACGGCAACATCAACGGCAAGCGGGGCATCGAGCAACGTTTCGACCAGGGAGAAAGGCGACCGGTGAAACAGTACGACGTCGTGGTCGTCGGGGGCGGGCCCGCCGGCAGCTCGGCCGCCTACCATCTCGCTCAAGGTGGCGCAAATGTCATCGTGCTGGACGGCAAGGACGTCGTGGGTGGCCGTTACAAGACGTGCGCCGGAGGTTTCACGCCCAAGCTCTGGCAATCGTTTCCTCGTGAGGTCTGTGAGCCGGCGATCGAGCGCGCGGTGAAGACGATGCGAGTCGCCGTCGGCAAGCAGCAGGCTGCCGAGGTCCAAGCCGACGAACCGCTTTGTTACATGACGATGCGGTCGAACCTCGATCGCTGTCTCTTACAGGCGGCTCTAGATGCCGGCGCGGAGTTTCGGCAAACAAAAGTCGTCGACGTCGGGCCGAATGGCCGATTGAGCGTAACTCTCAAAGGGGGCGAGCAACTCGAAGCCGAGAAGGTCATCGCTGCCGACGGAGTTTACAGTGTCGTCGCCCGAAAATTGGGGTTTCCCCGTCATCCCAGGCAACTGGCCGCCGTCGAAGACGAAGCCTATGGCGATCCACTCGGCGATTGGTCTGACACGTACGAGGTGATCGTGGCGCTTGGCGTTCGTGGGTATTGGTGGGTGTTTCCCAAGAGCGATCACCTTTCGACCGGCTTTGGTGCACCCCAGCGACACGCCAAGCTCATCAAGGGCTGGACCCGCGAATACACCGAACGTCACTTCGAGCAGGTCGAACACAGTATCACTGGGCATCACATTCCGCTGCGCGATCCGGGATATCCCTCGTATCGGCAGGGTGTATTCCTCGCCGGTGATGCGGGTGGATTCGTCGATCCCTGTACGGGCGAAGGGATCTCCTGGGCGGCCGCTTCGGGAAAAGCCGCAGCGGAAGCGATTCTCAACGAGAATGCCGAACAATATCTGAAATGGACCGAACATGCCGACTGCGAGTTTTACGCGGCTCGCGCCTATCGCAACCTACTGATTGTGCGACTGACGATTCAAGGCCGGCGGACCGTCTCCGACGAGGCACTGTGGAAGAACTATTTCGAAATCATTCAAGCCAGGAAAACCTATGTCGAATGGTTTCGAACCCTGTCGACAGTAAAACGCGCGTTTGCGTGGGCAGCGGATCGTCTTGCACCGGCTTGATAGCTTCAAGAGTAACGACGTGAATCACAAATCGCTCTCATCAGCGTCACGCGGCAACCGTCACGCGGTCGTCATTGGCGGCGGTATGGCCGGTTTGTTGGCTGCGCGTGTGCTGCGAGATCACTTCCAACAGGTCACCATCGTTGAACGCGATCAACTTTCGTCCGGCGCCGAGCATCGGCCCGCTTTACCTCAGGACCGTCATGGACACGTGCTCTTAGCCAGTGGGCTGGCGGTTCTTAAGCGCTTGTTCCCGACCATCCAAGCCGATCTCGCGCAGGCGGGGGCCGTCGAGCTCGACTGGGCGGCCGATTTGAGCCTCATGGGACATCACGGCTGGTATCCTGAATTCACTTGCGGAGTGACCGGATATAGCTGTAGCCGCGCGCTACTCGAGTGGCTCGTTCGTCGTGCCGTCCTTTCCGACAAACGCGTGTCGAAGCGAGATGGTTGCGACATAAGGGGCCTGTTGTTCTGCTCAGATCGTTCATGCGTCTCGGGTGTATGTGTCTTCGATGGCCGAAAAAGTGATGAGTTCGAGTTGCCGGCCGAACTGGTTGTCGACGCGGGTGGACGCAATTCACCGCTTTCGCAGTGGCTTGTCAACGAGGGCTTTCCCCAGGTACCCGAGTCGACAGTCAACAACGCGGCTGGATATGCGAGCCGTTGGTATCGGCCGAATCCTGGCAGTCATCACATGTGGCGGGCGCTTAAGATCATGCCGCAACCACCTGACGACCGGCGCGGTGCCACGGTTTTACCGATCGAAGGCGGGCAGTGGATCATCACGCTCAGCGGCGTCGAGGCGGATTGCCCTCCGACTGATGCCAGGGGCTTCACCGAGTTTGCGCGAGACCTGCGCACGTCGCTCGTCGGGCAACTCATCGACCACGGTGAGCCAACGTCCGACGTGTTCGGCTTCCGGAACGCCACTTGTCGCTTGCGTCGTTACGAACGCGTTCGCCGCTGGCCGGCAGGCTTGATCACGCTGGGTGATGCTGTTTGCACCGTCAGCCCGCTCTACGGACAGGGAATGTCTCTGGCCGCTATCGCAGGTCAAACACTTGCCAACTGTCTTGATCGTGCGGACGGCAAGGACGTAACGAGCCACCGTTTTTCGGCCCGTTTTCAAAAGTGTCTGGCGGCGGCCAATGCCGATGCGTGGATGATGATGCTCGAGCATGAACTGCGCTGGGATACACGCGACGGCCGCCGGCCGAGTTGGCGAATCCGCTTGTTGCAGGCCTATGTCGATCGTCTGTCGCAACTTTCGGTTGACGATTCGGGCGTTTATCGTACGGTCGTCGAAGTCATGCACTTGACGAGGCCGCCGGTTGCCATCGGTCGTCCGGGCATTCTGTGGCGGATGTTGTTCGGCAGTTCGCAGATCACTTCAACAGCGCTCGTTAAGCCTGGTTTGAAGAAGCCCGTTCATTGAGCGAGCCAACGTTCCCACTTCACAATACACGCATAATAAAAGAAGATGCCAACGGTGCGTCGCCGGTCTCGAACTCCGAATCGCCAGCGACTCAGCCTGGAGCAGCGTAGGCCTTCCAATCCACTCAGCAGGAAACCTCTTCGATCAGGATGTTCTATACACGTTACGGTTCGATCATATTGCTCATCGCCCTGCTCGGTTTGCCGGTCGTTGTTCGTGGCGTGATCGGGGCGGCCGGCACAATGAACAATGAATTCCGGCAATGGGCACCGTCGGATCGGCCGTACGCCCGCGACTACGACCAGTTCGTCGCCGACTTTCAAGCCAACGACCTGGTGATCGTCAGTTGGGATGATTGTACGTTGGACGACCCTCGCCTGGGACAACTGGCCGAAGGGCTCGTGGGCAACGCGCGACCGAAGAATGGCCCGAGTCGTTTTGCCCGGATCGATACCGGCCCGGAACTGATCGCACAGATGACGGCAGAGCCGCTCGAGCTTTCCGACGCCGAGGCCCGTCGTCGGCTACGTGGCTTTCTGATTGGGCCTGACCTGAACACGACCGGAGCTGTCGTTGTACTTTCCGAAGAAGGTGCCCGCGACCGCGTTGCTGCGGTGCGCGAGATTTACGAAGTCGCCGAGCGAGAATGTGGCTTGCGACCGGAACAACTCTATCTGGGAGGCCCGGCCTCCGATCAGGTCGCACTCGATCATGCCAGCCGCCGCTCGCTCTACGTGCTCACGGCCGGTGCGGCGATTTTCGCGTGCTTGATTGCTTGGGCCTGTCTTCGGCAATGGGCGGTCACGCTCATCGTGCTGGCGGTGGCCTCGTATGCAGCGGCGGCAAGTGTGGCCTTGCTGTACTACACGGGCGAAATGGTCACATTGATGATGACCGCTTCGCCGATCCTGGTGTTCGTGTTGGGAATCTCCGGCGCCATCCATCTGATTCACTACTACCGCGACGCGTACGCGGAATGTGCGCCCGAGTTCGCGGCGGCCGGAGCCATTCGGCTGGGTTGGATGCCGTGCACACTGGCAGCGGTGACAACGGCCATCGGCATGTTCTCATTGACCGCCAGCGCGCTGGGACCGGTCAGGGCGTTCGGCCTGTACTCGGCACTCGGCGTTCTGATGTCGCTGGCGGCGCTACTTTTGTTGTTGCCATCAGCGCTCAGCCGCTGGCCACCCTCTGTGCCGGAAATTCAGAACGGATCGCACAGGCGTGACGACCACGGTTTCACTCAGCGGTTGTCTGCCGGAATCGAACGACGGCATCGACTGCTCTCGGTGGGGTGTTTGGGACTGATGCTGCTGGCGGGCGTCGGCATCATGCGGATCGAGACGTCGCTGACGCTGACGAGCCAATTCGACAAACGCAGCCGCATCATCCGCGACTATCGGTGGCTCGAACAACACTTGGGCCCGGTCGTGCCCGTCGAGGTGATCGTTCGCTTCGCACCCGAGTGCCCCCTGGACGCTTTGGATCGACTGCGGCTCGTCCACCATGTCGAACAGACCCTCATGGACGAACCGCTGATCGGGGGCACGCTGTCAGGAGCGACCTACTGTCCGGCGGACGCGATCGAATCCAGCGATAGCAGCATTCTCCGCCGCCGGCTGTCGGTGCGTCGCGTCGAGCGAAGTTACGACCAGCTCATCTCGCTTGGCTTGCTGCGGGTGGATAGCGCCGGGCAAAAGTGGCGGATTAGCGGCCGCGTCAAGGTCTTCCGCGACATCGAATACGGGCCGATTGTCGACCGCATTGGGCGACAGGTCGACCGTGCACTTTCAGGCGAGCACGCCGAAGACGCGGCGGCGATTTCGGTGACCTGCACTGGGCTGATGCCGTTGTTGTCCCGAACGTCGCGGCGTCTGCTTGAAGATCTTTTCCGCAGTTTCGTGGCGGCGTTCGTGGTCATCGCCGTCGTTATGGCGGTCGCTCTCCGATCACCGCTGGCTGCGGCGGTGGCGATGATTCCAAACCTGTTTCCGGCGCTAATGGTATTCGGTGGCTTGTCGTGGATGCGAGTGCCGATCGACAACGGCACGATGATGACGGCTGCCGTGGCGCTGGGCATCGCCGTCGACGACACAATGCACTTCCTGACCTGGTACCGGCGCGCGACGTTCGCCGGGCTGTCGAATGTGCAAGCCGTTGCCCAAGCCTACCGCTGCTGCGGCGTCGCGATGATCCAAACCACGACCATCTGCGGGTTGAGCATGCTGCCATACATGTTCAGCGAATACCTGCCCGCGCAGCGATTCGGGCTGCTGATCGCGGCGCTACTCACTGCGGCGCTGATCGGCGACTTGTTCTTCCTGCCCGCTCTCATTTTTGGTCGCTTGGGCCGGCATCTTGCTCGCAAGAAAATTGAAGAAGAGGCCTGACATCGATCGAGCCGGTCCCGTCGCGACTCCCTCAGTGAGAGCCGGTGACCAAAAGCGTGCACATCAGGAGAGCTCCGGGATGATCGCTCCGTCGGTGACGATCGGAATTGGGCGCCCCGCGAAGTCCGGGAAGGAGATGTTGTGCGGATCGATGCCCAGATGATTGTAGACCGTCATCAGGAAATCCTGCCGGCCGACGCGACGCTCGATGACCGTTTCGCCTTTGCCGTCACTGGCGCCGATCACCTGGCCTGGGGGAATTCCACCGCCGGCAAACAATAGCGAAGTGACGTTGGGCCAATGATCGCGTCCCGGCTGGACGACGCCGTTTTCGCTGCTCGGTTGATAGGAGATCTTCGGCGTCCGCCCGAATTCTCCGGTCACGATGACCAGCACGCGTTTGTCCAACCCGCGGTCATAGAGGTCGTCGACGAGTGCTGTCACCGCCTGGTCGTAATACGGGGCGCGGGCTTTCATCGCGTCGAATACGTGGTGGTTGACGGCGTGGTCGTCCCAGTTTTGCACCCGCCCGGCCAATTGTCCGTTCAGCGTGGTCGTGACGAGTTCGACGCCCGATTCGACGAGCCGTCGAGCCATCAGACACTGTTGCCCCCACTGGTTACGTCCGTAACGATCGCGAACCTTGGGATCCTCTTGGGAGAGATCAAACGCGGTTCGTGCGTCGGAACTCGTGAGCAGATTCCAGGCCTGGGCCTCGTACTCATCGAAGGCTTGCATGTTCTGCAATTGATCGACGTCGCGCTGAAAGTTGTCCAACCGTTTTCGCAGTCCGATGCGTTCTTGAAGACGGGCAGCCGCTTCTCCCTGCTTCATGCCGATGTTCGGCACGACGAACTTCGGATCGTTTGGATCGCCGTTGACGACAAAAGGCTCGTATGTTTTTCCCAGATATGCCGGCCCGATGTAAGGCGTTGGGTTCACGCCCACGTAGTTCGGCATGCTCCGCGTGTGGTCGAATCGCAGACGGTGTGTGATGGCGAACAAATCGGGATTGTCGGGCTGGTTTCTCAGCTCGCGAACGGGATGCCCGGTCAGCAGCTGTTGCGCGCCCTGTTGATGGCAGAACCCCGTGTGGACCAATGATCGCAGAATCGTGAATCGGTCGGCCATCTGCGCATGGCGAGGCAATAGCTCGCAGACGTTGAGATCGGGAACCTTGGTGACAATCGGAGAAAACGGCCCGCGATAAGCCGACGGCGCCATCGGCTTGGGGTCATACGTTTCTAAATGGCTCGCGCCACCGATCAGCCAGACGAGGATGAGTGCCGTCGGCCGCGTTGAATCCCCGCCAGAGGAACCGGCGGCCGCTTTCGCCCGTGATTTGAGCAACTCCGGCAGCGACAGACCGGCAATGCCGCTCAAGCCCACACGCAGGAACTCGCGTCGGCTCGCCGGCCCCGGACATCGTCTCGCGTGAGGCATCTGCCGATTCTTTCCTCCGGCACGATTGCTCGGAATCGTGCGAACATCGTCGACACGTTGAATGGCGAGGTTCGCGTTCTACGAACTCGTGTTGGCTGCGATTCGACTCAGGTCGAGCGTTTCGCGTCTGTATCAGAAGTACAAGTCGCGGATCGTCAATAACGCATGTCGATTCTTCGATGCGTCCGTTGATCGTACTCCGCAGGATACCGGGCGACAAGTTTGATCGCGATTCACTCGGGTCGAACATGTCGGGCAAGTTCATGAACTTTTTCGACGATCCGCGATTCGACCGACGCCGCGAACGGGCCCGGCAGAAGCGAATACCGCATCGCGCCCCCTGCTTCGTAACCCCCTTCGCTCAACACGCGTCGGCTCGGCACGTAACCGAACACATCATTCGAGTAACCGGCGATCCAGACGGCCGGACCCGGCAGTTCTTCCTTGAGCCGTAGCGAGTAGTCGACCACGACCTCGCCCGCAAGCGAGACCATCGTCAGTTCGCGGCCGAACTGAGCGACGTGGATCGGGTAGGAATATTCGGCGTTGATCTTGCCCGAAGAATCCAACTCTTCCAATAAGAAAATGGCGCGACGATGATCGTATTTATTGCCGTTTTCCTTGAGCGCGTTCAAGTCGTCACGAGTTGGCGGCGGGGCGAATTCGATTGTTGTTTCGTCGTAGACAACAGCCAGCGGACCGACTATGGGCCGCGACTTGGTCTGCAAGGCGGCTTCGACGCCGTTGGCGAGCGCCCGACCGTGCTGCCGCGCCAATTCGAGCTGGCCTCGTGGGTACGGGTTTTGATCGCCTCCGCAGCCCATCATGAACAGCGCCGTTGTTTCGGGGTGAGCTTCTTCGAGATATGCCTGCGCAAAACCGGCGTAGTCACCACAGAATTTGTAAAACCCAAGCGTTGTATTGTGGCAAGCGTAACCGAACAGCAGCGCACGCAACGCGCCGTCGGCCGATTCCACCTTCAGCAGCGGCACATCGTGATCGACGGGGCCGTCAGGGTTGGGGTGGTTGATGAACTTCCCTTTGGAAGGCGTACGGCGATTCATGGCCAGGCCGGCTCGCGCGTGCGTATAGCTCAACTTCGCCGGTTTGAGATCATCAAGAGCGCGTCCCACGAGCTCGGCGAGTTGCGTTTCGAGTCGCTTTCGGTATTCGCGTGCCTGTTGGACTCGCCGAGCATCCAAGCCGAATACGTAAGCCTTGCCGATCCGCATTTCCGGGCCGCAGTGCGTATGGCTGGCGTTCAGCAGCAACGATTCCGCCGGCAGCCCGTACGATTTCTTCACGGCGGCCTCGACCGTATCACGTAGCGAGCGGGGAATTCCGATCAGATCGACGGTCACAATGACGAGCTTGGTGCCGCGTTCGTCCTCGATGGCGAGCGCTTTCGCGAACAAGTCGTGGACCTTTCCTTCCGACGGCTTTTTCCTCGCTGCGTAGCCGCCCATCCACATTGATTCTTCGGGGGTGATGACAACTCTGGCGACACCCGCATTGAAAGTGGCTTCGGTCGTTTGCCCGTAAGCCGGCAGTGCGCCGGCAAACGTCAACCAGGCGATAATCTTCAAGGCCGTCATTCGGAAACAGCTTCTGTTCATTTTGATACTCTACATGCGGGGCGAATACGCCGTGGTCTTCGGGCCGCAAACGGCCCGCGGTCGAAAAACTTTCGCGTGAGGATGTGCCCACGATCACTCTCTCATGATACAATCGATTGCTCCACAATACAGCGTTTCCCAAGCGTGATCCGAACGCGGCGTCAAAACCGGTTTCAGGAGACTTGCCATGTCACGAGCCGATGTGAATCGTCGTCAGTTTCTATCCGCGACAGGTGGATTGCTCGCGGCAACGGGCCTGTTCAATCGGGTGTGGGCCGATGGTCGGCGCGGGGACGACGGTCGGCCAGCGGTGACGAGCCCGCGAGCGACGTCGGGCGACGGGGCTTTTGAGCCGAACTGGGACGAACGTCTCACGATCAGTGTCGGGCCGAAAAAGGCCGATCTCGTGGGACATTCGGAGAAGGTCCTGCAGGCGGCCGTCGACTATGTCACTCGATTCGGTGGGGGAACCGTTCGCGTGTTGCCCGGCGAATACAGATTGGACAATTCGGTTTTCTTAAGTTCCAGCGTACGGATTCTCGGTAGCGGCGACGAGACGGTCATCAAGAAAAACGAATCGCGCGTAGCGAAGATCGTCGACGATTCCGACTGGTATGACCAGGAAATCACGCTGGCCAACGGTCACGGCTTCGAAGTTGGAGAGGGCGTATGCCTGCGGACGAAGAATCCGCACAACGGTGTCACCGACGTGCTTAAGCGTACGCTGGTGGCTCGTAGCGGCAACCGCTTTAAACTCGACAAGGCGCTGCGCAAGAACTTCTGGATTGAAGGCAATCCGACGGCATCGGCGCTGTTTCCCATGATCACCGGCGAAGAGATTGCCGATGTCGTCATCGAAGACATCACGCTCGACGGTAACCGAAAAAACAACGAAAACCTCAACGGCAATTACGGCGGTTGCATTTTCTTTCAGGACTGCAACCGGGCCACGATGCGCAAAGTCACGACCCGCAACTACAACGGCGACGGAATGAGTTGGCAGATCTGTCACGACGTCGTTGTCGAGAATTGCCACAGCCACGACAACCGCGATTTGGGCCTGCATCCCGGCTCGGGGTCGCAGCGACCGCTGATGCGAAACAATCGGCTCGAGCGAAACCGCATCGGTCTGTTTTTCTGCTGGGGTGTTAAGTACGGGTTAGCCGAGGCAAACCACATCGACGGCAACCTCGATTTCGGCATCTCGATCGGCCATCGCGATACCGACAACCTCATCCGCGAAAACCTTGTTCAAAAGAGCGGCAAGGTGGGTGTGTTGTTCCGCGACGACACCCGAGGCAAAGATTTTTGGCCCAATCGGAATCGACTCGAAAAGAATCGCATCGTCGACAGCGGCTCAGAAAGCGGTATTGCAGTGGATATCCAAGGCAAAACGCGGGAGGTGACACTGGACGGTAACGACATCCAGGAAACGCGGCAGCCGATGCAGCGAGCCGGTGTTCGAATTGGCAAGCAGGCGACGAAGATCAGCCTGGAAAGCAATCGAATCGAGGGCTTCTCCGAAGCTGTCGTCGACGAACGCAGCTAGATCGGGCTCCGACCTGGGCGCCCGATAATGGGGGGCACGATGTGACCGAGAGGTCGAGCGATACGATCACTCGGCAACAGCGGCGCTCGCGTTCTTGCCGTTCTTGCCGCGTTTGCCGCCGACGTCTTGCGCTTGGCGGGGTTGTTCGGGTTTCGGTTGACCCTTTTGTGCCTTCGACTTTTCACCGAAGATTTCAGCCAGTTTCTGCCGCATCAGGGCTGAATTGATCCGGTGATCGATCTTAACGACCTGCACGTTCGACGAAGGTTTGGCTGCTTCATCGAGCTTCGTAACCATGTCCATGACGTTGGTCATCAGATTCTCGGTCGCCGAGATGATCAAGCTGTTGGAGTGCGGGTCGACACCAATCGAGAGCAGTCCCTTGAAATGAACCTGAGTTCGTTTTCCGTCTTCATCGCCGGCAATGTATGTGTAAATCCGGTCGACCTTCGGCTTCGAGTCGCCCTTCTTATTTTGCGACGCGAGTGACTTGTCGTTGGAGCTGAGCAGATCACGGTAGACCTCTTTGATCGTTTCGGCGACGACGGCCGCCTTCGAATACCGGATGGGCACATATTTGGCGAGCCGCGCGGTCTGCGCTTCGGCCGGGTTCTTCCGGTCGTAGAGTTGGATGAGTTCGTCAATCGTTCTCAACTGTTCGGGGCTGGCGCCCTGTACGAGAATCGTGTTGGTGTCGTAGTCATCGATGAACTTAAGCGGCTTACGTTTTGAGAGCCGGCGACGCGAGTCCTTTTTATCGTCACCGCCGTAGCCGTAGTACCAGTAGTCGTAGGATCTGCGGCCTTTGTTTTTGTCGTCGTCTTCCTCCTTGAAGAAATCTTCGAGGTTCAGTTTGACCCAATAGGCATCGGCGTGTCTCAGCTCAATGACCTTAAAGTCTTTCGGCGGCGGAACCATCTCCGACATCAACTGTTCCAATATGTCCAGGGCTTTCGTGTCTTCCGAACGGATGATCAATCCGCCGTTGGGGCCCCGCGTGATACTGATGGGCGGCGGCTCCGCGGCGCCGTCCGAATTCCCCTTCGGAATTTCGCGCTCGAACCGCGGCGTTTGTGACGGACGTTCTGGTGACGGCTCGGCGTTCTCGTCAGCCGCTGCGTCGCGTTCTTCTTGGCTCAACTGTGCCAATTGAATCACTGCCTGACGCGCGGTCTGGTGGATGGCGAACTGCGGCCGACTCGGCTGATCTTGCACGGCGCCCGCTTGACCAGTCGAAGCGTCCGCGCGCTTGTTGTCTTGAACGGCTTTGGTTGTCGTATCTGGCTGATTTGGTTTGGCGTCGGCGGGTTTGACGTTTTGATCGTCCGGCTGCTGAGTTTCTTCAGGTTTCGGCTGCGGCGCGGGTGTCACGTCGAGGGTATTCGGAGCGGCACGATTGGGAGAGAACGAGGGCCACGCGCGGCGAATACGTTCCAGCAGTTCGTCGGTGTCTTTTCCCGGCTCGATTTCGAAATAGCGAACCGTGCTCGGGTTGCCCCCTGCAGGCGGAATTTCGCCGAGCTTTTCTAGGAGATCTTGAACCGATTCGTACTCGATGTCGTTCGCGAACAGCAGCAGCTTGTTGTTCTCGACGTCGGCGTCAACGCGGAATTTGTCGTTCTTCTTCTTGTCGTTCTGATTCGATTGGCCGTAGCCAAAGTAGCTATAATAGCGCCGCCTGCCTGTGTCCTCCTTTTCCTCGCCGGCACCCATCATGAATTCGATGGTTCCGGCAACGACGTCGGCATCGAGCCGCCGGAGCTGGATGACGTGAAATTGCCGGCCGCTACCGTCGAGCGTTTGGACCAACATGCCGATCGTGGCGTGATCGATGGGTGTTGCGAAGGCGATGATGGCGTTGTGCTTGGCGTCGACTTCGAGCCGCGTCATCGGAGAAAGATCGCCGCGTTCCTCGAGCGTCTTGACCAACACGGTAGGGTCGAGCCCAGCCAGACGATAGACTTGCACGCCTTTAAGGTCGCGTAACAGCGGCGTGCGCTGGATCGGCTGATCGATGATGAGAATAGCCTGTTCGATAGTAGTAATCTTGTCGGGAGGGGCGCTGGCGAGAATGCTGTTGTCACGCTGGTTGGCGACGAGGTGGAAGTCGACTTTGTCGTCGGGAACTTTCACACCCTTAGCACGCTGCTGCATTCTCATCTGTTGCATCTGCATTTGCATCTGCGCTTGTTGAGGTGACGCAGGTCCGCTCGGCTTGGGTTTGCCGCCCAGCAGCGATTCCAACTGCACCTTGACATCCTGCGCGCGGGTGTACTTCAGTGGAAAGTTTCTCACGAGGCGGTCGTGACCGCGCGACGATTGTTCCTCGGTGAGCACCGCATAAACTTCGCGCAGGTTCGCGACAGCGTCCATGGCTTCGAGGCGGTTGGTCGCCGTCAGCGGCGTGAGTTTCCCGTTGGGGCTCATCATCGGCTGGAGTTCATCTTTCGCCGCCGCGGCGATAAGCGACACAAGCGGAAACGAGACCTTGACGTATTCATTAATATCGCGCTCGGCGAGTTCTTCCGGTGTCACGCGCGGAACGCGAGCCGAATCGAGTGTCTTGATGTTGGCGACTGACAAGACCTCTCCGCTCTGTAGTAGCGTAAAGCCCTTGGTCAGCAATATGCCGTTGATCATGTTCCGCGATTCTTGCACGGTGTAGCGGCGCTGCGTCTTGAGGTTGACGAAACCAGGGGGTAGTTCTTGCCAGTTGAGAGTCATGTCGGAGACATCGGCCAGCCAGTCGAGCACACCTTCCCAAGGTTGCCCGTGAAAGTTGAACTTGATCTTTCCCTCTTCGTCGGGGCGGATTTTCAGTTCTTCGGGATCCGCCTTCTTCGTCGGCTTGTCGGGGCGCTTGACGTTTTTCTTGGCGTCGTCACCGGGCTTCTTATCGCCCGACTCTTTTTTCTGGTCTTTCGCATCGGGCTTGGCGGCATCGGGCTTTTGGGGCTGCGCCGGCTTTGCCTCGGCGCTAACGGCGGTCGGCTGAGGAGCCGACTTGGAGCGGCGGCCGCCGCGTCGAAACCTCTGCGCCATGGCAGACGTGTCGGTGGAGAGTTCGAAAAAACCGCTCAGCACGATCACGCCGACCAGTGATACACTGAACAACGTACGTAGCGTCTTGG